>Ga0114978_10002893_pt1 | contig 14106 bp, 10 predicted proteins | sample S_140212_EF_Meta_FD_87027 | JGI IMG/M metagenome (GOLD analysis project Ga0114978, IMG submission 87027) | Freshwater microbial communities from Lake Simoncouche, Canada to study carbon cycling - S_140212_EF_MetaG | ecosystem: Environmental > Aquatic > Freshwater > Lake | place: Lake...
AATATCAGTATGGCATTACAACCATTGATACATGATTTTGGTGACACATTATATGATTATGATGACTTTCAAAAGAAGATATTTGATAAACAACATGAATTGATTGTAAAGCATATTAAGTACACCAAATCTTTTGATTATTACCGTGGTGCTATGAAAATGATTAAGGAAGATACTACAGAAGTTGTTTCTAGCGCACATAGATTTATTAGTCAAAAAACAAATGACTGGAGTGGATGGAAATGTTATGCTGGTGTCGAGCAGATTATTGTAGATTTGGGCGGTGATATATACCGTGGTTGGTGTAGAGTAGGTGGCAAGATTGGCAACATTTTTGAAGCTTTTGAAGTACCTAAAACGCCAGTGTTATGTAATAAAACAATGTGTCATTGTAATTTTGACATAATGAGTACAAAAGAATTATGAGTGTTCAAAGATATTGTTTATTAGGATTACCTAGATGCGGTAGTCAGTATATTTCAAGTGTAATTACTAGAAATATTGTTGGGGGGAAAAATTTATCAGAACCTTTTACCTATTGTCATCCTAAGTATAACATAATTCAAAAAGACAGCTTTTCATATACGTCACCAATATTCCCAAAATTTAATTCATACAAAGAACAAATTGATTATGTTCTTAATCTTTTAAAAAATAGCAATCAACAACAATCATTAGTTTTAAAAATATTCCTTACAGATAGAATTTTGTCATCCTTACAATTACAAGAAATACTAGATACGTTGAAGCAATTGGGGTTTAAATTCTTGATTATGAAAAGAGAAAATATAGAACATCATTTATTAAGTTGGATAGTTGCCCAGGCTACTAACAAATGGTCAACCGATGATGGAATACATAAGGATCTGATAGACCTATCTACCTATAATTTAACCAATGTAGAATTTTTATATAAGGATATTTTAAATTTTAATAAAGTTATTGAAGAATATAAAATTGATGCTGACATTATCAGATATGAGAATTGTATAGAAGATTTAACAACATACTTTCAAAGGCCAATTATTACGGGGATTCGCCTTAAAAAGCAATTACCCAATAATCCTTATGATATATTAAAAGAGCCAGAAAAAGTAAAAGAATTTATAAAAAAGTTAATAACATGAAAACAATACCAATAACAACTGTGGTAGATAAAGTTAGTCCATTAGACACTATATGTGATTTAAAATGGAATTATCCTATATTCAATATGGATAGAGGGGAATTCCGTAGTTGTTGCAGAACACCTAGTAACAAGGTAACAGAAGAAGAACTTCAAACTTATGGCATAGATGCATTTTTAAATAGTCCTAAAATGATACAAAGTAGAGTAGAATTAACACAAGGCATAAAAACACAAGACTGTAAAACATGTTGGCAAATTGAAGATAGTGGCATGACTAGCCCGAGACAGGGAGGAGAACAGTTTTGGGATCATATGAAAGTTAGAAAACAGATCCCCAAAACACTTGAGTACAGCGATGCACGATTAGAAACTATTTTAGGTACAATGAAAAATCCAAACGATATTAGATTAAAATCTAATAATCCATATATGCTTGAGATTAGTTTAGGTAATACATGTGATATGAAATGTATGTATTGCAATCATCACTACAGTACTCAATGGGCTACTGAAGAAATTAAGCTAGGACGTATATCACAGGAACAATATGATAGAGAATTCCCTAAAGCACCTGACATATTCAATGAAAAGTTTTGGGAATGGTTCAATGAAGTTGGTGTTAAACATTCCGGTAGAATAGGTATCATTGGGGGTGAACCGTTGATTATGCCTGAATTCTATACTTTTGTAGATAAGTTAGTAGAAGCAAAACAAAAATCATCGATTAAACGAGAAACTAGTTTATGGGTAGTAACTAACTTAAATACACCAAAGAACTACTTAGAAAAGTTTCTACAATACTTACCTAAGTTATCAGAAACATTTAATGTTGAAATATTAGTTAGTATGGAAAGTGTAGGATCTAAAGCTGAATACATTCGTAACGGATTGGATTGGAATAAGTTTACTACTAACCTAGATACACTATTATCACGTAAAGATGTTAACTTTAACTTTGGATTTATCCCCTCATTGAATGCATTAAACATTACTAGTCTTAAAGACTTTGTTATGTTTGCTGAGAGTTTATATCATAAACATGGGCGTCCGGTTGCAATTAAACAAAGCATAGTAAATTTTCCCAGCCAACAAAGCCCGTTTATCCTGACACCTGATTTTGCAAAATATGTTGATGAATGTATTGAATATATGGAACCAAAGATTCCTGACATGCCAATAGTACCTGATTATCATGGTAGATGGGATACGTTTGTAGAGTTTATTAAGCCATTGAGTGAAAGTTTAAAGAACAATACAATAGATAGAACACAAGCACGTAGACATTTTGCTACTTGGTTTGATGATTTTGATAATCGTAGAAAAATGCATTTACTAGAAACATTCCCTGAGTATACTGAATTTTATAACATGTGTAAAGGTTTATAATGTCCCGTAAGTGTTTATTTCCATTTTCAAATATAGTACTAAATCCCAATGGTTCAGTATCACCGTGTTGCAAATATAATCTTAACAAAGTAGATACAGAAATTGATATTGAAACTCTATATGATAAGAATATTAAAGAATTGTTCTATCAACCCGCAATGGAAAAAATTAGAAATGATTTTTTAAATGGTATTGAACCAGAAGCATGTAAAGCATGTTGGGATGAAGAATCAGCCGGTATTACTAGCTTACGTCAACATAGAGACAATGTTGCTAGATGGCATCTTTCAAAAAGAGATAACTATCCAATACGGTATCAAGATCCTAAAATTATTACTATGGATTTAAAGTTTAGCAGTTTATGTAATTTAAAATGCAGAATTTGCGGACCTTATTGTAGTTCAAATTGGTTAAAAGAATCACAAGATACAGGTGAATTTCATGAACATACCATTAAGATATTTGGTAAGTATGCAGAACGTAAATTTGTAAAACGTGAAGTAAACTTTGATATTTTCAAAGAATTGATACCTGATCTACATATTATTGAATTTTACGGTGGCGAACCATTAATGCAACCAGAACATGCTAGGATTATGGACATGTTAAAAAACTATCCTAATGTAAAAAAATTGGGTATTGAATTATTCTATAACACTAATGGTACTATATATGATGAAACAATATCAGAAGTATGGGATAAAATGGCATTGGTTGAATTTAATATTAGTTTAGATGATATTGGTCCTAGATTTGAATATCAACGTCACCCTGCTAAATGGACAGAAGTTATTGATAACATTAAACAATATCAGGATAAGGCAAAGGATAATGTAAAAATTAGTCTATATACTACAATAAGTATGTACAACATTTTTTATATTGATGAACTAATAAAGTTCAACGCAGATAATCTAAAATGTAATTTAAAATTTAATCTATTACATTGGCCGGATAAAATGTCTATTAAAAACTTACCAACTAATATCAAACATATTATTAAAGCTAAGGTTGAAAGTTTAGATGAACAATCATTGTCATATGTTCAAAATATCTTTGGTATTAAAGAAGTAATTTCTTTTATGCTAGATAATGAAGGATCAACTGATGATTTGGCTGAATTTATTAAAGTAACTAATTTACATGATGATTATAGAAATGAATCCTTTGCAACAACATTTCCTGAGTATTGGAGTTTATTAAATGAAACCAATTAATTTTGTATATGACGGTGAAATAGCTAACGGTGCCACTACTTGGCGTTGGCATTATAATACATATGACAAAAAGTATTATCCCACTAATGGTATATGGGAAGAGTGCTACTATGATTACCATGCACCTTTGCAAACTGTATTAGAACAAAACAATATAGCTACAAATGCTATCACAATGCATGAGGCATTATGTACAACAGAACCTTTTGTGTATGTATTAACGTTTAGATATTTGGGAAACACAGTGCTTAACTATCATTCTCGTAGTGGCATTAAGGGCATTCCTAATAATTATAACTTTTTTGAGCATTTACCTATAGGATTAATCAATGCAGTTAATTCAGGACAATGCCTGTTAGTTTTAAATGATGCACATGAAAGCGGCTATTACTCATCTGAATTTTATAGTTTATTAAAGGATAAATTAACCAAAGCGTCTATTAATATTCCTAATATAGTTTTACTTACTGGTAACATGGGTAATGATGTAGTTGATAAAGATATAAAAATTTTAAATTGGCAATATTTTGAAACAGCCATGAGAATGTCGGCTAATAAACATAACAAGATTAGCAAAGATCATGCCAACTTAAAGAAATTTTTATGTTTAAATCGTATGCCAAGAGAAATTAGATATTATTTCATGTACCAAATTTGGGATAGAAATCTAATATCTGAGTTTAATGCTAGTTTAAAAAATGTAAATGATATAACTGAAATTTCTAGCTATAACAATCATGAATTTATGGATAAAATTAAAGATCAATCAAACTTTAAAACTATGTTAAACTCTTTGCCGTGGGTTATAGATTCTCCTAATTTTGATAACAATCACTGGGATAATATAGAATATGACTTTACAGCTAGAAATTTAATTTTTATTACAACAGAAACACTATTTTCTTCAGATTCAACTAACTTATTTTTAACAGAAAAAACATTTAAACCAATAGCATTATCTATGCCCTTCATAGTAATAGGTAATCCTTATATATTGAAACGTTTGCGTAGTTTAGGTTATAAGACATTTGATACATTATGGGATGAAAGTTATGATGAAGAATTTGATTGCCATAAAAGAATGGAAAAGGTAGTTAAGTTAGTAGAAGATATATCTAAAAAATACACAACTGAACAGTTAAATAATCTAATTGAAGAAAATAAAGATATATTAGAACATAATTATAATTTATTAATGAAAAGAAGACCGGAACAAACAGTAATAGAGTATATTATGAATAGGATAGAAAATAATGAAAATAGCAATATACGGTGATAGTTATGCTCATTGTACTGCTCCTAGACCAGACATTAATAATGACGGAACTCCTTGGTTTACACTGGTAGAAAATGCAGGATTTAATATAACAAAATTTTCACAAAGCGGTAGCTCCTTTTATTACTCATATATGAATTTTAAAAAGAATTACCATAATTATGATAAAAATATTTTTTTAGGAACTTTTCCCGGAAGACGCTATATTAAAGATAACATACACGCCCAAACGTGGAACACACGACCAGAATTTAAAAATCACAAGGTTTACGGTGGTAAGATGCATGAGGCACTTTCTTTATATTACGGATATTTGTATAATGAAGAAGAAGATAACGATTACATACAATTGATGGAGAATTATATCTTATCAAAAAATAATGTATTATACCTTAATATACCAAAAACATTGTATCAAGTATTTTTAAAAGATAAGGCTCATTTTAACATTAAAGATAGTGAAGATATTAATGAAAATATGCACTGTCATTTGACTAATGAAAATAATAAAATACTAGCTGATAGTATAATAGAATGGTTACAAACAGACAATTTTGAATTTGATATTAATAAGTACCCAATGCCAGACATTAGTTTAAGGAGAAAATATTGGCCGGAATAAAAATAGCAATATATGGTGATAGTTTTGCCCATTTAATTGCACCTAATTTAATCATCAATAATGACGGCACTCCTTGGTTTCAATTGGTATCGGATGCAGTTGGAGGTGTCGCCAATTACGCAATGTCTAGTAGCTCTTTTTATTACTCATACATGAATTTTAAAAAAAACTACATTAATTATGATAAGCATATCTTTCTAGGTACATTTCCAGGACGAAGATATATTCCTATAGGTGCTACTAAAAATGAAATACATGCTCATATATTTCATTCAAGGCCGGAATTTAAAGATCATCCTGATTTTGGCAATAAAATAAATCAAGCACTTTCTTTATATTACGGATATTTGTACAACGAAGAAGAAGATGAAACATATTTAAAGTTAATGGAAAAAGATATATTAACTCATAGTAATGTATTATATCTCAATTTAGAAAAAACATTACAATTAATATATCACAGAGACAAATTATATTTTGATGTTGATGGGCAAACTGAAGGACAACACGAAAATATGCATTGCCATCTAACTAACGAAAGTAATAAGGTACTTGCTGAAGAAGTTATACAGTGGTTACAAACTGATAAATTTAATTTTGATCTACACAAATATCCACTACCAAACATTTCATCAAGGGGAAAATATTGGCTGAAATGAAAATAGCAATATATGGTGATAGTTTTGGATCTATGAGACCCATTAATAAAACATTAAATTCCAAATTACCTTGGTTTGATTTATTACAAAAATACGGACATGTTACCAATTATGCAGTTGGAGGATCTTCTTTGTACTATTCGTATCAAATGTTTTTAGAGCATAAAAATAAGTATGATAAAAATATAATATTAGGATCACTGCTTGACAGACTATATACTCCTAATTTAGCTTGGCATCATGTTAACAATAGCATAATTGATTTCTCTAATATTTGGATAAATCACGGGTTAAATAAAGAAGAAGTTAATGCTTTTATTTTATACTATAAACACATACATAATAAAATGGAAGAGACCCATATGAGGTTACTAATAGAAAAAGAATTACGAACGGAATCAAATACTTTATATATTTCTATGCCTGAAACTTTAAATATAGTTCATATAAAAGAAAAAGAACATTTTGGTTATAAAAGTTCTTGGACTGAAAATATGAGCGCCCATATGTCAAATGAAAGTAATCAAATTTTTTTAGAATCAATAGTTAAATGGTTAGAAACGGGTGAATTTATTTTTGACATTAATAATTATAAATTGCCTAACAAACAAGATAAGTATATGTACTACATATGATTAAAACTATAGCAATGATTGGCTGCGGTAAATTAGGCTTACCGTGTGCTGAAGTAATGAGCCTACACTATAATGTAGTTGGATATGATGTAATAAAAGATCCAACAGCACAAATACCACTAGTGGATACAATACAAGAAGCGGTAACTGACAAAGATTTAATTTTTGTTGCAGTACCCACACCGCATGACCCTATGTATGGTGGAAGCAAACCAATTGCAGACATGCCGTCTAAAGATTTTGATTATAGTATTGTCCGACAAGTATTAACAGAAATAAACAAATATGTTAACAAAGAACAATTGGTTGTATTAATTTCAACTGTGTTGCCGGGAACAGTAAGACACCATTTAGAACCATGTATCACTAACTCACGATTTATTTACAATCCTTACTTAATTGCTATGGGTAGTGTTAAGTGGGATATGGTAAACCCTGAATGTATTATTATTGGCACTGAAGATGGCTCAGAAACAGGTGATGCTAAATTATTAGCAGATTTTTACAAACCATTAATGGAGAATGAGCCTAGAATTAACATAGGTACATGGGATGAAGCAGAGGCTATTAAAATATTCTATAATACATTTATTAGTGCTAAAATTGGTTTAGTCAATATGATACAAGATGTTGCTGAAAAGAATGGTAACATCAATGTAGATGTTGTTACCGATGCATTAAAAGCCGCTACGCAACGCATTACCGGACCAAGATATTTGACTGCTGGTATGGGTGATGCAGGAGCTTGTCATCCCAGAGATAATATTGCACTGCGTTACTTAGCAGAACGATTAGATTTAGGATATGATTTGTTTCATGCTATCATGCATAGCAGAGATCAACAAGCTAAAAATTTAGCATTAAAACTAGTTAAACTTGCTAAAGAGAACAACCTATCCGTAGTGATTCACGGTAGAGCATATAAGCCATATGTTCCTTATACTATAGGTAGTTATAGTGAATTGGTTGGACATTTTGTTGAAGCTGAGGGGGTAGCTGTAAGATATGCCGATCCGTTAACAGGCGATATAGTGAATGACTATACTAGCGCAGTGATATTGCTAGCACATAACCCAACTGTAACATATTATGGTACAGGTGTGGAAGTTAAAAAAAATGAGTTTTATTTTATATTTGGTAAAAATAGTATAGTAGTTCATCCGTGGAGAACTATAGGAACATCAGTTGATTATAATATAGTGCATTATGGTAATACTAGAATTAAAAATAAAATAGATTATGATAATTTAGAGCCTATACCAGAAATAGATTCATTATTATCAATAGTTAAGAAATTACCTGCCAATGCAAATGTAGTTGAGATAGGTACTTATTTAGGAGCTACTACTGCAAAGATTGCCAAAGTAATACCTAATGCTAAAATTACAACCATTGATTATTGTGAAAACGATTCTAATTGGGTTGATCCGTACAATCAGTATGTTAAAGAATATATTGTAGATAAAGTATTAAAAGAAGATGTTTCAATAAAACATGTGTTGGAAAATATAGCAAGATTTCCTAACGTGACCTTTATAAAGGGACGTAGTCCTGAATGTGTCCCTGATTGGGATACAGAATTAGATTTATATTTTGAAGATGGTAATCACTTTAATCCAGTATTTGCAACAAATTTAAAATTCTGGAGTAAATTTATTAAACAAGGTGGATATCTTGCTGCCCATGATTATTGTGAAGAATGTCCAGATGTTATTATAGAAATTGATAAAATGGTAGGGAATGGTTGGACTAAAGTATTACATGATAGAAGATTGTTTGTATTGAGAAAAGATTAATTATTTTCTATCGCCAAACAATATATAATCTTCTTTAGTGTAGCCTTCCATGACTTCACTACCTGATCCAAATGTAGGTTCACTATTCTTATTATTTAAATCTCCGCGGATAGGAACAATAGCCCATGTACAATAATCACTAAAATGGGGTAACGCTTTTAGTTCAGTTTCTAAACTTAATGTCTCATCACGGTTATGAGGAGCCATCATAAATTTAACTTCTAAGTGACCACAATCGCCGTGTTCTGCTTTTTCTTTAGCAATAGCTTCAACCACTTTAACAAACTTCTTACGGTCATAAAATTCATAATGAACGCTAAGGTTCAAATCACCGTAATGAATTACTTCTTTATAGTAATCTGGTAAACGACTTCCGTTACTGTGTAAACTAACATGATGACCGCATGCATTTAGGTAACGTAGCCAATCTAAGAAATCTTTATTGACTGTTGGTTCTCCACCACTAATAATAAAATTAACACTGTCACCTTTAGTGAATTTTTTCTCAATTAAATGTGTAGCCTTCATTAGTTCTTCTAATGACTTGTGAGGATCCGTGTTATTATGAATCCATGGCCAGCAATAGCTACAGTCATAGTTACATCTACGACCTATTTCCCAATATATTTGTTTTTGTGTACTAGCATGAGTACGTTCCATTCCAACATATTCTGTTAAGTTATCATTACGTAATTCAGGTTGAGCAGGTAATCCTTGACCTTTACGTAATAATGGTTTGAATTCTATAATGCTAGTTTTGGGTATGAATAAATCGGCACCGCAACTACATACATTTTTAGTACAATCTATCCAATCTTCCGGAACAATAAAGTCATCCCAAACACTACCTAATTTACCACCTACACGACAGCTAGCAGTCCAAACTCCTCCATCCATGTCAATGAATAGACTATCAACTCCTGCTCCGCATTTCCAACCCTGAAGATAATTTAGTTTAGCACCTACTAATTCATCAGTGCTCCAATCTCTCCATGTTCCGTTTGCCCCGTATGTGCGTATTGGCTTCCCTGGGGTAAATTCATAATTTACGTTATCCACTATTAAGTTCCTGTGATATTTTGATTTACTAAATAGATATTTATGATGGACTAAAATGATGAATATATTTGGCTGGGTTAAAAAATTACGTGAGTACTTGAAATATCGCAAACGACTTAAAGAATTAAAGAAACGAGATCCTTTTATTTACAAATGAATTATATTGGCATATCTTCAGGTTTTCACGATGCCGCAATAAGTGTCATTGATAACACCGGCAACATACTCTTTGCTGGACATAGTGAACGATATAGTAAAAACAAACATGATAAAGATGTGTGTGAAGGATTACTGTACGATGCATTCCAACACACTAATTCTGCTAATTTACAATATCATTACTATGAACGGCCGTGGTTAAAGTCATTGCGTCAATTGCATAGTGGAGAAGGTTTTGTTTGGCCAACTTGGGAAAAACTATTAGGTTCCGCATATCACCACATGGATAAACCAAAAATTCATACACATAATCATCATTTAAGTCATGCAGCCGCAGGCTTTCAAACAAGTCCATACAATGACGCTACTGTAGTTGTAATTGATGCTATTGGAGAGTTTGACACTATAAGCATTTATAATGCATGGTATGAGAATGGGGTAGCTAAATATAAAAAACTATGGGGACGACATTATCCAAATAGTATTGGGTTGTTTTATTCAGCTATGACTAAACGTGCGGGATTAAAACCACTAGATGAAGAATATATCTTAATGGGCATGGCAGCATACGGCAACACTAGACCTTTACGAGAAATGTCTAATACATTAATAGAATCGTTTAGTGATGTTACATTTAAAGAAAACTTACATATAGGTGCACCTGATGATTTTATTAAAGGTGCAGATGATATGGATATTGCCCATAGCGCACAATTAATAGTTGAACAAATGATAATGTCAGTTATAAGTAAAGCACGAATGCTAGGTGGTAGTAAGAACTTAGTATACGGTGGAGGTGTAGCATTAAATTGTTTAGCAAATAGATTGTTAGGAGAATATTATGACAACATTTGGATTATTCCTAATCCTGGCGACGCTGGTTCTAGTCTTGGAGCCGCTGCTTTGGGCTACGTTAAACAGCTTAATTGGACTGATAGTTACCTTGGTCATAATATTTATGGTGATTATCCTGTTAATAAGTTATTGGATCATCTTAATACCACTGGCATTGTTGGTGTGGCTAGTGGTCGTGCTGAATTTGGACCTAGAGCCCTTGGACATAGAAGCTTACTTGCAGACCCGAGAGGACCAGAAATAAAGGATAAGGTAAATGAGATTAAGCGTAGACAAAAGTTTAGACCATTTGCTCCTGTCATATTAGAGGAGTATGCTGATACTTATTTTGATATGCCTAAAGGATTCACTAACAGTAGATACATGCAAGTTATAAGCAGATGTAGAGTACCCGAGTTATTCCCTGCTATTGTTCACCATGACAATACTAGCCGTGTACAAACAGTACCAAAAGATGGATCGGGTATTAGAGAACTGTTAGAGAAGTGGTATGTCTTGACAGGTTGCCCAATGTTACTGAACACATCATTAAACATACGGGGTGAACCAATGGTTAATGATAGAAATGATGCAGATAGATTTGAAAAACTTTATAATGTTCCTGTAATTTCATAAGTATACTAATGCTTAGAGATGTATTTTATTACGGTAGTAAACCCAATGCCCACCCCAGAGAAAAACATGCAATTGATTTAGTTGATGCTAGACAACAATGTACCACTGACCATTTTTGGATAATCAACGAATATTGTGATTATACAAATTTTGATTGGGATTGGGACTTTGATTTCTTACCAGATGAAGAAGTTTGGACTGGTGAACATAACAACGTGTGGCCTAATAAACAAAATAAAGATAGCGGTACATGGCTATGTCCGAACCGATATAGCGACATAATTATATATCGTGCTGATGTTGAGCCTATATTCAGAAAAAATTTAAAAAATACTAATTGGGTATTATTAGATAAGATTGATGAACTAAAATTTGACTTTAGTTGGGAACCTAATCCATATGATCCACCCTATATATATAAATGGGGTTGCAAATTTTATCCAACAGAAATAAAACATTATGTAGAATATCACGTTGAGGGCGCAACTAATGTAAAATACATGCCAGAGACAGTAGAGTTAATACCTGAATGGGAAAAATGGGTAGAAGTACAAGCAGTAGATAAATCTAGTTTTGATTTTAGTTGGAGACCTGACCCACGTGAACCTGCATATATCTATACATGGGGTAACAAATATATTTCTGCTGAGTTAAAACCCACAGTTGAATATCATGTACCGGGAGCCACCGAACGTAAGTATATGGATAACGCAGTTGCCGTATTACCTGAATGGGATAAATGGAAAATACATTATGAAATAGATAAATCTAGTTTTGACTTCAGTTGGAGACCTGACCCACGTGAACCAGCATTTATTTATGTATTTGGCAATAAACAATATCTAGCTGAGATTATGCCTACAGTGGAATATCATGTTCCGGGGGCAACAGAATATAAATTCATTGAAGATGAAACAATGAAAGCAAAGTTAGCATCCAATAGCACTAGATTTGAACATTTAGAAAATTGTGATGGAATAGATTATTCATGGCACCCCGATCCATGGAGTCCTCCCTATATCTATGCTTGGGGCAATCAATGGAATAAACCTGAAGATAAAATCTCTATTCAATATGTAGTTAAAGATGCAACAGAATACAAATACATGGAAGAACGTGCTACACGTAAACCATATATGGATAATTGGGAAATACCTCCTTATGTTATAAAGAATAGTTTTGATTTTAGTTGGGAACCTAATCCACATGATCCACCTTACATATATCAATTTGGTACAGTACATCAAAAGACGGGTGGCCCTCGCTATATAGTACCCGGTGCAACAGAATTAAAATACATTGATACTGTTAAAGCAGAAGTAGTAGCATGGAGATTTACTAATTGGTTGATTCCAAAAAACGTAGATCAGGCAGCATTTGATTTTAGTTGGCATCCAGATGATACAGAACCAGCCTACATCTATCAATTTCCGAGCACATGGAGCAAGACAGGTGGACCTAAGTTTACAGTCGAAGGTGCTACTGAAATAAAATACTTAGATTATCCTATAGCAAAAGTTAAACAAGATATGACACACTGGTCTATACCTCAAGGGTTAGATACTAGTGAGTTTGACTTTAGTTGGCATCCAAACATAGATGACGAACCGTTGGTCTATCAATTTGGAACACAATGGCAAAAAACAGATGGACCTATGTTTACTGCACCCGGTTGTAACGAAACTACATCAATCAAATACATGGATATACTTAAAGCAAAACGTATACCTGACAAAACAAATTGGATTATACCTGCAGGGTTTGATGAAACTAAATTTGACTTTAGCTGGCATCCTGACAGTACTAGCCCTCCCTATATCTATCAATTTGGTACATTATTAGAAGATGTACATTTAGAAGACGGACCCAAATACGTAACACCAAACAATGATGGTACTGTTGTATTATTAGAAAACATATTACTATCAACTGAAGCTGTACAGTATCCTCAATATTATATTGAAACTACATTAGAAATATTGATAGAACAACATAAAGATGAAATCTTTTGGGCATTACGTAAAAATATTAACTATACTAAATTTGATTTCACTTGGCAACCAACTAAAGAACAAGCATTTAATATCAATACGTTTGGTAGCCCTGAGAGTGAACTAACACAAACATATCTTGTTAATGGCAAGATGTGGCAAAAAGGTTATAGAGATATTAGCTTTATTGAAAATACAAAACTAGATGAAACTTATCTAGCTAAATTATTCAAACAAGTTGACGCCTTCTTTGTGGATAAAGGTAATAAAGAATCATCTACAAGATTTGAAAAATTAAAAATACAATTCCCTACACTACAAAAGACACGTTATCTCAACAGTTGGGTTGATACTATCAATCGCTGTATCAACAAATCTACAACAGAACTATGCTGGATATTGAATAGTGAATTAGATTATACCACCTTTGATTTCAACTATTACCCTAACCCTTGGCAAATGACAATGGTTCATGTTTTTGGTACTCAATGGAGTCATTGGGGCAGTACGTTTATGGTTAATAAAGAAACCTTTGCTGAAGATACCAAATATGTTAAAATTATTGAACATCTAAACAATCTAAACTTTGTAAAAACAAAACGTGCTATTGCTAGCAATTGCTTATATGATGTGTACTTGATTGATTACAGCAATGATGGAGTTAATGATATTGTAACATTAATAGAAAGCAAGACTAAACGTGAAAA
>Ga0114978_10002894_pt1 | contig 14104 bp, 17 predicted proteins | sample S_140212_EF_Meta_FD_87027 | JGI IMG/M metagenome (GOLD analysis project Ga0114978, IMG submission 87027) | Freshwater microbial communities from Lake Simoncouche, Canada to study carbon cycling - S_140212_EF_MetaG | ecosystem: Environmental > Aquatic > Freshwater > Lake | place: Lake...
ACTGCGCGTTCGCAATAACGACTTTGGCAAGATCGAGGTTCTTAAGCAAGGTATCGATACCGCCCATCGTCTTGGTAAAAAGTTTTATCTAGTTTCGAACCTATTACCTCATGGTGGTAAGACCCGCACTTATATTCGGGATATGTCTCCTGTCGTAGATTTAAAACCGGATGCAATGATCATGTCTGACCCGGGTCTAATCATGATGGCCAGAGAGGCATGGCCGGATATGCCGATTCATTTGTCAGTCCAAGCCAATACCGTGAATGGTGCGTCTGCAAAGTTTTGGCGCTCAGTAGGAATTAGTCGTGTCATTTTGTCCCGCGAACTCTCTTTTGATGAGATTGAAGAAGTTCGTCAAGACTGTCCTGAGATGGAGTTAGAAGTATTTGTCCATGGCGCTTTATGTATCGCCTACTCTGGACGCTGCCTACTCTCTGGTTATATGTCTCATCGAGACTCGAACCAAGGTGCTTGCACAAATGCTTGCCGTTGGGACTACAAAGTTAAACCAGGCCAACAAACTCCCAGTGGTGATGTCGTACTACTTCAAGAGGCTAAAAGGCCTGATGATTTGATGCCCATGGAAGAAGATGAGCATGGCACCTATATCATGAACTCAAAAGATTTGCGGGCAGTTGAGCATATTGAGCGACTTACTAAGATGGGTGTGGATTCTTTCAAGATTGAGGGTCGCACTAAATCACCTTACTATGTATCTCGTACCTGTCAGTCCTATCGCTCAGCCATTGATGATGCAGTTGCCGGTAGGCCATTTAATAAAACCTTGCTTGGAAATCTGGAAGGCTTAGCCAATCGCGGCTATACCGATGGCTTCTACGAGCGTCATCATGATAAAGAGTATCAGCTCTATATGCGAGGCTACTCCTTGTCGGGTAGAAGTTTGTATGTTGGTGAAACATTAGATTTTGATCAAGCCACTGGACGCGTAAAAGTCGATGTCAAAAATCGCTTTTCTGTTGGTGACAAGCTGGAGATTATTGAGCCCCATGGCAATCAAGATATTGTTCTAGATGCCATGTGGAATATGAAGGGCGAGCCTATTACCGTTGCCCCTGGCTCTGGTCACTTTGTCTGGATCAAGCTTGCCCTGAAAAATCAGAAAGCCTATATTGCCCGCTATACCAATGAGCCTGCTCCTGCAGAAGCTGCCTCTGATTGCTCTAGCTGTAACGCTTAATTAGCTAACTACAGATCGATCTCTATGAATGAAGTCGCAAGCACTATCAAACCAAAACGTAGCTTTAAAGAAAGTTTGATCGCTGAGGTAAAAAAAGCAATGGCGCTTTCCATTTATTTTGGAACTTGGTTTTGCGCTCTGACCTTTTTGGCCGTCACCTCACTACATGAGCATCCTATTCCGCTCACCATCTTTGGATTAGCACTGGTCAAGGGGGCGCTTTCTGCAAAATTTATGTTAATTGGGCAAGCGATTTTCCCCATTAAAGTCAGCAAGACTTACGGCATTCTCAGATCTCTATCAGTCCTATCCTTAATTTATCTCGCTATTGTTCTGTCCCTAAATTATCTTGAGGCTGGTGTAGAAGGAGCTATTCATGGAAAGAACTTTATTGAATCGATGGCCTCATTTGGACAGGCAAACCCATTACATATTCTGGCAATGTCTATCGTCTATTGGCTAATCGTCTGGCCCTACCTGATTTTTACTGGCATGCAAATGGTGATGGGCAAAGAAAATGTTATCGCCCTGCTCTTTGGTAACAGAGCTTCTGAAAATAAATAATTGGTATTGTTGGCGGTCATTTATGCGAGTCTTGGCTGCCCGCCTATTCTTTAGCTGTGCTTTAACGTTCTCAATATTTCAGGTTCAAGCCCAAGAAATTGAAGCACGCGCTTATTCCAATGCACCAATCGGGATGAACTTTATTACTGCTGGTATTGCCCAAGCTAAAAGCGGCTCTTACACACTCAATACGCAAGCACTAAGCCTGACGCATGTAATTGATGTTGCGGGTCAATCTGGAAGACTGACTTTAGTACTGCCATATGCTGAATTAACTGGTGCAGGACAAGTCGGTAAACAGGTCATCAATGCTTCAGCGGAAGGTCTATCAGATCCGTTGATCAAAGCCTCCGTCAATCTCTATGGTGCACCCGCATTAACTAATAGTGAATTTACCCAGTATCAACAAGACCTCATTATTGGCGCAAGCTTGGCCGCTTCGATTCCTTGGGGTCAGTACAACAGTAACCAGATGATTAACGTAGGCGCTAATCGATCTTTAATTCAACCGGCGATGGGACTTTCTCAAGCAGTGGGTCCCTGGAGATTAGAGCTAGCAGGTATGGCAACGATTTATACGAATAATACGAGTTTTATGGGGAGCAATACCCTTTCACAAAATCCCATCTACTCTGGGGAAACCCATGTCATCTATTACTTTCCCAATACCGCCTGGCTCTCTGCCGATGCCACCTATTTCACGGGTGGCCAAACCTATGTCAACGGTAACTCAGTGGGTGGCATACAAGAAAACTGGCGCTTTGGTAGCACCCTTTCCTACCCGATTGATAAAAACAACTCGATTCGTCTGAGTGGGAGCAAAGGGGTGTATTCACGCACCGACACTAGCTATAACGCGGTGGGGATTTCTTGGCAATATCGTTGGGGTGGCACTCCATAGATCCGACCCTTGCTCAAATAGCTACAATGGGCAAAATAGACTTTTCATCATTCAGATTTGAGACAACTATGAGCGCTAAGCCAAAAGATACTAAAGCCCCATCCGAGACAGGTCTGCGTAAAGGTTTGACGAGTTACGGTGACAAAGGCTTCTCGCTCTTCTTGCGCAAAGCTTTTATTAAAGGCGCAGGTTATACCAATAGCGCTTTAGATCGCCCAGTGATTGGCATCATTAACACGGGGAGCGCATACAACCCCTGTCACGGCAATATGCCGCAACTCATTGAGGCAGTCAAACGCGGCGTGATGCTCGCGGGTGGCTTACCGATGGAATTTCCGACAATCTCGATTCATGAGAGTTTTGCCACACCAACTAGTATGTATCTTCGCAACCTGATGTCGATGGATACTGAAGAAATGATACGCGCGCAACCCATGGATGCGGTTGTGATGATTGGCGGCTGCGATAAAACGGTACCCGCACAGATGATGGGCGCTGCCTCTGCAGGCTTACCAGCAATTCAACTCATCACGGGCTCTATGTTGACCGGCTCTCATCGCAATGAACGGGTTGGGGCATGCACTGACTGTCGTCGCTATTGGGGTAAGTTTCGCGCAGGAGAAATCGATGAGATTGAAAAAGATGAGGTCAATGACCAGCTCGTTGCTAGTGTAGGCACTTGCTCTGTGATGGGTACTGCTAGCACCATGGCCTGCATCTCTGAGGCACTCGGCATGACAGTGCCAGGCGGCGCAACGCCACCAGCCGTGACTGCAGACCGCATTCGAATTGCAGAAGAAACTGGTGCGTGCGCAGTCCAAATGGCTAAAGATGGTTTAACGATCGATAAAATTTTGACTGCAGATGCGTTTGAGAATGCGATCCGGGTTTTGCTAGCGATTGGCGGCTCTACCAACGGCATTGTTCACCTCGCAGCCATTGCTGGCAGGATGGGCCTAGAGATCGATCTCGCAGCCTTAGATCAAATGGGCAATGAAACACCGGTCTTAGTCGACTTAAAGCCATCGGGCGATCATTACATGGAAAACTTTCATGATGCAGGTGGTATGACAACCCTATTGCGAGAACTCAAGCCACTCTTAAAACTCAATACCATGACAGTGACCGGAAGAACCTTGGGCGAGGAAATTGATGCTGGCCCTCCTAGCTTCTCGCAAGATGTGGTTCGCAAAATGAATGATCCCATTTATCCGCGTGGCAGTATTGCTGTACTCCATGGCAACCTCGCGCCAGGGGGCGCCATCATCAAACAATCAGCTGCCAATGAAAAACTCATGGAACATGAAGGTCGTGCAGTTGTCTTTGAAAACTCTGAAGACTTGGCAAACCGAATTGACAGCCCCGATTTAGATGTCACAGCGGACGATATGATTGTTCTTAAAAATATCGGCCCTAAAGGAGCCCCAGGAATGCCAGAGGCTGGATACATTCCCATCCCAATGAAACTGGCTCGTGCTGGCGTCAAAGATATTGTGCGAATTTCTGATGGGCGTATGAGTGGTACCGCTTTTGGAACGATTGTGCTACACGTCACCCCCGAGTCAGCTATTGGTGGTCCACTAGCCCATGTTCGCAATGGGGATCGTATACGCCTCAGCGTCAAGAATCGAGAAATCAGCCTATTAATTTCTGCGGAAGAATTAGCAAAACGTGCCAATGAAAATCCGATTACTCCGCCGACTGCGGAACGGGGTTACAAGAAGTTATTTCTTGATACGGTAATGCAGGCTGATAAGGGAGTCGATTTTGATTTCTTGCGTGCCGCTAAGATGGTCGGCAAGACACCTAGTAAGTAATCGGCTGAATTTGCGCTAGATATTTCTGAGCTCACGGCGCAGTATCTTCCCAACGTTGGATTTGGGTAGCTCGTGAATAAAAGCAATCTTTCTGGGTCGCTTATAGCTCGTGAGATGTTGTTTGCAGTACTGCAGTATCTCGGCCTCGGTAATCGATGGGTTTGATTTCACAACATAGGCCTTCACTATTTCGCCTAACTTACGGTGAGGCACTCCAATGACTGCGCACTCTTGGATTCCAGGCATTTGTGATAAAACATCTTCAACATCATTTGGGAACACCTTAAATCCTGCCACCACAATCATGTCTTTCTTGCGATCGACAATTTGAATATAGCCTTCTGCAGTCATTAAACCAATATCACCCGACTTAAAGTAACCGTTTGCAGTCATACAGTGTGCAGTTTCTTCAGGTTTATTCCAGTAAGCAGCCATTACCTGTGGACCTTTAATACAAATCTCTCCTGGCATTCCTTGCGGCAATTCCACTTCATCATCGTCCAGAATGATCACGTCTGTACTTGGCATAGGGACGCCAATATGACCCGTGAAATATTTTTCTAGCGGACTATTGACGCACACTACTGGTGAAGTCTCTGATAAACCATAGCCTTGAGAGATAGGCACTCCCGTAAGGGCTTGCCAATGATCTGCGGTCTGCTTAAGCACTGCCATGCCACCACCAATAGTGACTAATAAATTCGGAAGTTTGACCTTTTTAAATTCTGGGCGGTGTATCAAGGCATGAAAGAGTGTATTGACCCCTGGAAAGATATTGATCTGAGGGTGCTTCATCAACAACTTGATAAAACCATCAATATCGCGGGGATTGGCAACCAAGATCAACAATGCGCCCTTAGCGATTCCCAATAATCCACAAGCGGTTAAGGCAAAGATATGGGTCATTGGTAGAGCACATAAAAAATGCAGTTGCTCACTTAGCTGCTGTTCTGGAGTATTTTTCAAACCAGGATCTAACCATGCCTCGATCTGCATGATGTTAGACAAAATATTGCGATGAAGTAAGACCGCTGCTTTTGAGGTTCCCGTTGTGCCACCCGTATATTGCAAAAAGGCTATATCGTCCAAACCGATCACTGGCCGATGAAATTGAGTCTGAGCCCCCATAATTAGGGCATCCTTAAATGAGATATGGTCAATATTCCATGGGGGCACTATTTTCTTTATCTTCCGTGCTACCCAGTTGACGAGATGACCCTTAATGCCAAGCAATTCACCAGGACTACTCACAATCACCTGCTTTAATGGAGTGCTCTGCGCGATCTGCTGATAGGTATTGGCAAAATTTTCCATCAGGACTAAGACACTAGCGCCACTATCGTGGAGTTGAGCCTCTAGTTCGCGGGGCGTATATAGCGGATTGATATTAACAACGACGTACCCAGCGCGTAATGTGCCGAGCATCGCAATCACATACTCAATCACATTTGGATACATGAGTGCTACTCGCGCACCCTGCTCTAAATTTAAGGATTGTAAGTAAGCTGCAAAATCCTTAGATAAATCATCTAGCTGACGGTAAGTAAAAAACTGACCCATCGACTCCACCGCTTTACGTTTGGCAAAACGGTCAAAACATACTTCTAAAAATTCCGGGAGTGAAGCATGACTAGGCTCACCAATCTCAAGGGGGACGCCTGCAGGATAGTTCTTGAGCCAGGGTTTAGAATTACTCATCATCTTGAGCCTGAAATGCTAACTCAATAACTGCTGAAGTTGATCAATAAACAAGACCTGTCCATGGTTTACTTTTTCTTGCCAATCATTTCCGGAGTTTTCATTTGCATCATCGGTAATATATTTAAGAGACTGCCATGGAATACCATGCCGATAGGCTACAGCAGCTATCGCAAACAATTCCATATCCACAACATCCACACCCTGACTATGAAGCCACGGGTCGTGTGCAGTAACAAAATTATCTCCAGTACCGCATAAAAATTGCCCAGTGGATAAGTACTCAGAGGGATGCTCACAAAAAGGGGTTTGCCCCCTTGGAGCCAGTGGCCCAGTATGCATATCGCGCTGAATCACTTTACCGATCTCCAATAAACCACGAAGTTGAGGATTGACTTTACCGACAGTACCAAAATTGAGAATGTGTTGTGGGGCATATTGATGAATTGCTTGAACACTGGCAATCGTAGCGTTGATCTTGCCTATTCCTGAATAAACTATCTCCACTCCTGGCGGCAGCGCCGAGCGCTTGAGCTCACTTTCTAAAGCGGTGATAATGAGGTAATTCGTTTTCATGTCTGCCATTTATGAATTTATTAGATTATCTACCCGGTGTACCAGATTTTCCAAAACCTGGAATTCTCTTTAGAGATATCTCCCCTTTACTGGCAAATCCCACGGCTTTCAAAGAAGCAATTGCAAAACTCCATGAACTAGCCCAATTATTTGACTATACCCATATTTTAGGAATTGAATCACGGGGCTTTATTTTTGGCTCTGCACTCGCCCATCATGCCCACAAAGGGCTAGCACTTGCAAGAAAGCCGAATAAGCTCCCCTTGGTAAGTCATCGGGAATTCTATGGACTGGAATATGGTGCAGACTCCCTAGAGATTCAGCAATCAACCCTAAGCAAAGATGCTCGGATGTTAATTATTGATGATGTATTGGCCACTGGTGGAACAATGATTGCGGCGGATAAATTACTCCGTACGGCTGGATTTACAGTCTGTGGCGCCATCACACTTCTAGAAATCGGTGCACTCAATGGTAGCGTCATTCTCAGTGAACAAGGGATCATACATAAATCGGTATTGATCAGCTAGTCAGACTAAGAGTTCACCTAAATTAAACGCTTGGCACTCTTAAGTAATTTCATCGCACCCCAACCCACAGCTAATACCTTACTAGCCAATTTTGGTTTGTAGTGAGCTAATGCCGCAAAAGCACTAGTCCAAAGTAACGGGTTGTCTTTCAAAAAATGATAGGCATCAACGCCTTTATCAGCCCAGGAGAGTGGTTTTTCCCAGGGTTCAAAGTGTTGGGAAAATTCATCTCGCTCACGACTAGATTGTTCTTGAAGCTTTTGACGGCGAGCCTCTAAGGCTTTTAGTGCATTGCTCATCATTTTAGCGTGAGAGCGCTTGTTTATCTTTGGCTAACTCGGCAATCGATGCCTCAAATAGCTTAGGCATAGTACGTAGTAATTGCATAATGACTAGCACCAAAATCAAGCCAATCGAGATAAAGGTACCCGTGAGTAAGCTTAAAGCGAGCATGCGATCAGATTCCCAACTGTAGATCACGATGAGTAAAGCGAGCATTACCAAGCCAAAGAATAGAAAAAATAATGCGCTCACAATCATGACTAGCAAACTAATAAAATTGTTTCTAGCAATCTGAACGTCGACCGATAACAGCTCTAAGCGAGTTTGCGCAATCGATGCGCCTGTTGAGGCAAGATGTTTAATCGAGGAAAGTAAATTTTCTTGGGACATGCCTACCTAGCGACGACGGATCAATAGACCAATGAGCAAACCTAGACCGGCAGCAACGCCAACAGCCTCCCAAGGATTGCGATGCACAAAATCATCAGCACCCTCTGCGACGACCTTCGCCTTTTCGGTGAGCGTACCCTCAAGATTCGATAAACTCTCTTTCGCTCCAGAAATGGTTTCTAGCGCCTTATTGCGTATAGAGCTAATGGTCTCGCTAGGATGATCTTCCGTAGCTTGAATTAAGGCTTCAGCATCAGCCATGAGGGCTTTAAATTCACCGATTAAGTGATCTGCGCTAGACCTAACAGTTTCTTGCGTGATTGAATGTTCTGATGGTTTAGTCGTCATGAGAGCTCCTTAAATACATTGAGTACCCATCTATTTTAAGCACTTCTACGCGCGGAACCCAGCAATAAAATAGTCATTCCTGCATTTCCTGCCTTGAAATGATTTAAATACTGCTTTAAACCTGGACGTTGTTTTAGTAAAGCTTGGCAAGTCTGACTGCCATAGGGAACATGCTCACCAAAAAAATATTCTTCAATACGATCAGCATACCGATTATTTTCCAGCGCTTCATGAATAGCCCATTTAATACGGCCACCCTGTCCGGAAGATCCATAACCATGAATTAAGACTACTGCCCTAATTCCTAATTCTTGAAGTTCACGAATCTTATGCGTTAAATTATCTAAGGCCTCTTCAACGCTTGGATTGCCAGCCTTAATATTGAATTCCACTGTATCTGTGGCCAGAATAGGTGGTAACGTTGTCTCACAGTGCGGGCACTGATGAAATAAACCCCGGCTATTGCCACACTCAGGACACTGCGCAAGCTGAGACATTACACCCTAGTGAACATAAGAGTGAATGACGGACTTAAGAACAATACTTCACCTCTAGTGCGCCTGCATCTCTTGATTTGTCGTCCACCATCAAATTGAGCGTCTTATGCGCAATCTCTCTGTTCTCTTGCGCTTTTAAATGACGATCAATCAAACTCGCCACATCTTTACGTATCGAGGTATTGCCGTATTGCAAGCTCTTTAAGGTAGAAACCGCTTCAGCAGAAATCTTGCACTGCTGACTTACCAAGGCAGATGAATCGGATGATGTATTTGCATAAGCAATTGCAGCGACAGAAATAGTAACAGCGACCAATAGAGTCTTTTTCATTTTTAATTCCTTATTTTGTGACCACATGTTGGACAACAACCCATATCTTTTGCCTTTGTTTTTCTGAGGGCGGCATAGACACTGGATTCTGAAATCTCCATCTTTCTAGCAGCCTGAGCTGCGCTCATACCCTTGCCTACCCACTCCAAGGCTTGATGTGTTTTTGGCACTTGTCTCTTCATTTTGTCTCTCAGTTGTCACACTATATCACAACTTCACAACCTGTGAAGTTGTGAAGTTTAGTAAATTCATTATGAGAAACCCTAGGTCTAGGGCTAAAAATGAGGTCCTGAGGAAATCAGGAAGAAATGGCTGGTTTAAGGCTAAAGATCAAAGCCGTGGTGGACGATAGTATGATTTGGGGATCTAAGGAGCCATATATGTACCGTCTCGCTGTATTACTAGTAGTTAGTCTGGGTCTTGTCGCCTGTGCCAATAACGATAAAAAGGTCAGCGCGTGGGAGGTAAATGACGTCTATCAATCTACGATTGCTACCCCCAACGCCTCTGGCGGAAAAACTTATGTGGGCCCGTCGATCAATTCGATGGATGAGGACAATACCTATGAGATGTTTAATCTTCGGAGTGAGCTGTCTACAGGTGGCGCTAAAACCTATGAGCTTCAGGTGCACCTGGCCTATTTCACGAAAATGCGCAATTACAATTCAGCCACCCTGCTCAATAACCCCGTTAGCACTTTCAAAGTGATATCCGCAGAAGCGGGTCTTTGCGAAGCACGAGGCTGCGCTTTTAAAGAACTCTTATCCATTAAGCTCACTGATGCGTTTCTAAAGGAACGTATAAAAGATGGCTTCCAGTTGAATCTTTCCTCAAAAGCGGGTGTCAGCACCGTGATCTATGTGCCACCTCAGTATCTAAAAGGCTACCTCAAAGCGGTAGATGGAAAGAATTACTAAGCCCGCAAGGATCATTGTATCTGACCTAAGAGCTGATTGCAGTAGCAAACAAAAAACCGCCCGAAGGCGGTTTTTTATTAAAGCAGAATTACTAATTAAACAGTTTTGCGTGTCTTAGCAGCAGGCTTCGCTACAGCATATTGGCCTTGAAAGTTGGCCATAGCAGCGTCAACACTTTTCTCAAAGTTTGCAAATGCATCGGTTGCAGATGCGCGAACTTGATCGAACTGTTGGAGTGAAGCATCAAATGCAGTTTTGAATGCAGATACAAATGCCTCAGAACCAGCAGGAGCTGTCTTAGTAGCTTCTTTAACAAACTTCACTAAGTCATCACGTGCGTCATCAATAGAAGCATCAACAACTTGAGCAACTTCTTTGTTACCGTTGCGAACAATTTTGTTTACTTTAGCTTGGTAAGCAGCAGCGTACTTAGCAGCTTCTTGAGCTGTTTCAGGCTGAGCTAATTTAGCCAATTGTTGTGGATCCTTGATAGCCAACAATTGTGAGCTTGCATCTTGTGCAGCTGCCAATGCATCTTTAGCAGCAGCTTGGTTGATTTCTGCTAATTCTTGCGCACTTTCAACAGCAACTTGTGCCAAATGTTTAGCGCTTTCAGCAGCTTTAGCTTGGGCTTGAGCAATTTGATCGTTTAATTGATTCTGGAACATGGTTAATCCTTTATTAAGTTAATGGAGACATAATTTGTTGCGATGCACCATTGTATGAGATATTTTGCTGTGTTGCAACATAACTTATGAAAAATAGTAGGGTATTTACAACTTAATAAGGGTATTTAAGTAATAAAAAACCTAGTAAGTGGTTGAAATGTATAGGTTTATTATTGAATTAGCGGCAAAAATCGGGAAAGTATAAATTCGATTCTTGAAGTCATAACCCAATTAAATTCAGTGGCTTAAGCAGAAAATATGTCTAGGTTTTGACAATTTTCACTGTTAGTAGATGCAATGGACCCACATAAACTGATGTCATGCCTATCAACTTAGCAGAGCATGCCGAGCGCTAAAAAAACTACTAAATAGCATATTAAAAGTTTTAAATGATGTGGTTGAAGTATCTAGAACTTCGAAAAAATTAGAGCTTAGGTGGTTAACAATATCGTCTCATTACACTACTTAGCATTCATCCCCGTGTCTTTAACAATTTTATTCCAACGATTAATTTCACTCTTAATGTATGAGGAAAAAGCTTCAGGTGTATTTAGAGAAACAATAGCGCCTTCCTTTTTTAATTTCATACGCGAATCATTATTATCTAGCGATAAACGTAAACCTTCATTCAATTTAGCAATAATCGCCTTTGGTGTTCCAGCTTTACCAATTACTCCATACCATTGGGTGACATCAAAGTTTTTTAATTCAGGGACATTAGACTCTGAAATGGTAGGGACATTGGGCAATACATCAACACGCTGAAGACTAGAAATTCCAAGAGGTATTAATTTGCCGGACTGGATATATTGAAGTACCGCTGGAGTACCAGGCATCGTCATATCTACATGTCCACCAAGTAAATCAACCACAGCAGGACCAGTTCCTTTGTAGGGTATATGGGCTATGTTGACGCCAGTTAAAAATTTTATATATTCAATCGATACATGGGCTGCACCTCCAGAACCTCCTGAGCTATAAGTTAATTTACCCGGGTTCTTTTTTGAATAGTCCAACATCTCAGAAAGAGTCTTGAAAGGTAAATCATTTCGAATGACAAGCACATTAGGAACAATCGCAATCTGCCCAACAGCTTCAATATCTTTAATAGGATCATAGGGTAGATTTTTAATAAGCGCAGGATTGATCGCTAATGTACCGAAATGTCCTAATAATATTGTGTATCCATCAGCTGGCGCTGCAATCAATGCCTCCATTGCAATTAGCCCTCCAGCACCAGGTTTATTTTCAACGACAACCGGCTGACCCCATAGCTGCCCCAACTTTTCACTTATTAATCGCGCAAAGATATCTGTGGAACCACCTGGGGGATAAGGCAACAAGAGTTTAATTGCTTTTTGAGGATATAAATTGTCCGCAACAGAAATCTGGCAAGCCAATAGCAGGATTACCCCACAAACATAAGTCAAAAGACTGCGTGCTAGAGATTTTTTAATTGGGGACATAAATTAATTCTCCGATCTTATCCATGGTCTTGCATTGCCCTCGTAAACGCTTGCACCTAGCCTGAAGTGCTGCGCCTCCTGGAATGTATAAACCACTGGCATGTTGATATCGTAAAGACTTTGAGCGCTAGGTAAGCCGCCATTAAGAGCCACTTGAGAATGAAGACGACGACCTAAAATTTCAGCCAAATAAACTGAAGCAGTGATTAATTTATCTAGATTGATACCGCAATCAATGTTTAGCACTTCAAGAAGATGTACTAATTCTTCTGTTGGTATCATGCCTGTTGCTTGGCCGTTACCACAATATGGGCAACCACCAATTCCGCCAATAGCAGAGTCAATAATCAATGTATCTGAATCGCTTAAGGAGTGTAATGCCTCATAAATTGATAGCAGCGCTAAACCACGCGCATTATGTAAGTGCAAATGGAATTGATTAATCGTTGGAAACAGTTTTTTAATCTCTAGGAGGTCCTCTCTAACAACATGAGGCCTATTCCACGCCATAGGGTCAGACATATCTAAGCGTCTTACAGTAATTCCAGCTTCATTCCACGCACGATATTGCAATGCTAAGGCCGCCATTCTCTCATCACGAGAAATCTCACCAGTCCAATTAGATCCCCAACCCGCACTCAAGCCTATAGCAGCCTCAGTATTGCCATTATTTTTAGCTCTACCAATTGGCAAATCCCAGCTGCGCTCTTGATCTTCTAATGTTTTATTAGTATTTCTTTTAATAAATTCCGAGCACATATGAAGATGTGTAGCAGGAAGTGCTTCAATAGAAAGTGGTGGAGAATGCTTTTTTCGCTCTTCCCTACCCCGCTCATTAAGTGCTAATGAAAAAAATTGCACTCCATCTACAGGCTTAATGCGACTAATCAATTCAATCGTATCGGCCATTTGAGGACTCCATTTAGGATTTACAAATGCACCAACTACCATACGACGAATTCCTGAATCAACCATTAGATGAAGAAGTTTCAGTTTCTCTTCAACAGTAATGCCTTCACGCTCAATCTGCAATCCATCGCGCAATGTCTCGTCAGTAATTTGAATTTTAGGGAAATTTTTCATCATATTTTCGATTAACGGTTTTTCCAAATAGGTTTACGTTTTTCAATCCGCGCTTTAATACCTTCTTTTCTATCCTCACTCAAATAAGGATTCATGCCAGGATCTTGACGAAGCGCAGACGATACTGACATATCCAAGCCTCTCATGGCAATCGCTTTAACTCTGCGTACAGAAATTGGTGCATTATCTGCAATTACTCTTGCTAAAGCAGTGCTCACTACTAGCACTTGATCTGGCTCTACGATTTTGTTTAGCAATCCCAGGCGATAAGCTTCTTTAGCATCAATGTACTCACCGGTCATCAACATTTCAAGTGCAAAAGTGGGGCTAATTAACCTTGGCAAAATAACAGAGCCAAAATTTGCACCCATACCAATTTTAGCTTCAGGCAGTCCAAACAATGCGTCAGAATGAGTTACTCTTAAATCACACGCTAAAGCGAGTTCAAAACCGCCAGCTACTGCACTGCCATTGATGGCTGCTATTGTTGGCTTTTTCATTTCATACACAACTTCAAAAAGATTACGCTCAACCTGATTCATCGGGTGGCTAAATCTTTTACCTTGATTATCATTTTCAACCGCATCTTTTAAATCACGACCCGAGCAAAATGCAGCATCGCCCGTCCCAGTAAAAACCACAACCCGAATTTCATCATTACTCTCGGCAGACAGGACTTCCTCTACCAATTGAAGTTTTAGGGAATCTGATAATGCATTTCTTCTGTGCGGTCTATTAAGGCGCAAAATACAGATGCCATCTTTTACATCTACGATTAATTCTTTATTATTTATAGAGCTTTCTGTCACACCAATCTCCGATTAGACTTTTTCAT
>Ga0114978_10002897_pt1 | contig 14095 bp, 12 predicted proteins | sample S_140212_EF_Meta_FD_87027 | JGI IMG/M metagenome (GOLD analysis project Ga0114978, IMG submission 87027) | Freshwater microbial communities from Lake Simoncouche, Canada to study carbon cycling - S_140212_EF_MetaG | ecosystem: Environmental > Aquatic > Freshwater > Lake | place: Lake...
CGTCCACGCAACTCCGGTTGTGAGACAGAACCCGGCGTATCAGCTGGCCCATTCGCACCCAACGCCGCGTTGGGAGGGTCACACGCTACCTAATCGTGCTGAGTGAGCGCGGCAGCTCCAAGGATTCCCGCCTGGTTGAGGAGCATTGCTGGCACAATGGGTGTGCGCAGCGAGAGCAACGGCAGAAATTTTTCGTGGCTCTTGGAGACGCCACCGCCGACGATGAAAAGTTCGGGGGAGAAGAGCATTTCAACGTGCTCGTAATACCGCTGTAGTCGGTGAGCCCATTCTTCGTAGGTAAGACCTTTGCGCTCGCGCACAACGGCTGAAGCCCGTGTTTCTGCGTCATGGCCGTCGATTTCGAGGTGTCCCAGTTCGGCATTTGGGATCAACACACCGTTGTAGATGAGGGCGCTGCCGATTCCCGTTCCCAGCGTTGTCATGATGACGAGTCCGCGTTGATTTTTTGCAGCGCCATAGGTTACTTCGGCGAATCCGGCGGCATCAGCATCATTGACGAAAGTAATGGCACGATTGAGCTTCTTCTCGAAGTACTTCTCTGCCTCGAAGCCAATCCAGTCCTGGGAAATATTGGCTGCAAGCATCGTGACGCCGTGATGAATCGACGACGGAAAAGCCACCCCGACGGGGGTGTCCTTCTCCACGCCGAGAGTCTCAATAATCTCGCTGGTGACCCGAACAATGTCCTTGGGATGCCCTCCGTGGGGCGTTGCAACCCGAACGCGATCACCCAACATCTCGCCCGTCGCTATGTCGACAAAACCAGCTTTAATACCGGTTCCACCGATATCGATTCCGATGGCGTGCGCACTCATGAGAGGGTCAAAATTTCTGCTCCTGTTTCGGTAACCACGATGGTGTGCTCGAATTGTGCCGTCCACGACGCATCTTTTGTCACAACGGTCCAGTCGTCGTCCCACATTGTCCATTCGTGGGTTCCCAGTGTCAGCATGGGCTCAATGGTGAAGACCATGCCCACCTCCATCACGTCGTCATATTGAGGGGCCGAGTCGTAATGAGGAATGATGAGCCCCGAATGAAAGTTGGTGCCGACGCCATGCCCAGTGAAGTCACGAACGACGCCGTAACCAAATCGCTTGGCATAGGACTCAATCGTGCGCCCAATGATATTGACCTGCCTGCCCGGTGCGACCGCCTTCATGCCGCGACGCAGAGCCTCCTCGGTGCGTTCGACGAGGTCGCTGACCTCTGGGGATACCCCGGGGAGCATGAACATGCGATTGGTGTCACCGTGCACACCGTCGAGGAAGGCTGTGATGTCAACATTCAGGATGTCGCCCTCCTCAATCACGGTGTCATCCGGGATGCCATGGCAGATGATCTCATTGAGTGATGTGCAGGATGATTTGGGATACCCGCGGTAGCCCAACGTGGAAGGGTAGGCGCCGTGGCCAACAACATAGTCGTGACCAATCTGGTCGACTTCAGCCGTGGTCATGCCTGGGCGTAGGGCTGCACCGACAGCGTCCAGCGCCCCCGAGGCGATGCGACCCGCGGTGCGAATGCGCTCGATGTCCTCTGCGTTGTAGATGTTATCGCCGTCATAGGGTCGCGGCGCGGCCTTTCCTACGTACTCTGGACGCCGAATGCCAGCGGGGACCTTCAGTTCGGGGTTCAGTGTTCCCGGAATGAGGTGACCGTTCGAATCCTTAGGCATAGGCTTAAGTTTATGACGACCTCGGGCTCAACGATGTTCTGGTACAACTTGCGCACGGGGAAGGTTGAGCACGGGTTCGAGTCCCCGTCGGTGGATCGTGTCGGTCCGTTCGAGACCAAAGAACTAGCCGAACATGCGTTGCAGACGCTGAGGGAGAACAGCGAGCGTTGGGCCGCTGAAGAAGCGGCGGAGAACGAACGCTAACGAACGCTAACGAACGCTCTTCAGCGAGAGCGGCCTATATCGTGGACGTGTCGTCGTAGCTGTGCTCGGGGCCGGGATAGGAACCGGTGTCGACATCCGATTTGAAGGCTTTGGCGGCGGAGAGCAAGGTCGAGGCGAGGTTCGCGTACTGTTTCACAAACTTGGGAACGCGGCCGGTGCTGAGGCCGGCAAAGTCTGTCCAGACGAGGAGCTGACCGTCAGTGTGTGGGCCCGCACCAACACTAATCGTGGGGATGCTGAGGGCAGCGGTGATGCGTGCGGCCACTTCGGCAGGAATCATTTCCAGCACAACGGCGAACGCTCCTGCTTCCTCCACTGCGACGGCATCAGCCAGAACGGCGTCAGATTCAGAACCGCGGCCTTGAATGATGTGCCCGCCGAGACCGTGCTCACTTTGCGGGGTGAAGCCAACATGCCCCATCACCGGAATGCCGGCCTCGACGATGCGTCGAATTTGCTGAGCACTTCGAACGCCCCCCTCGAGCTTCACGGCATGCGCGTGAGTTTCCTTCATGAATCGCATCGCTGTTCGTAAGGCATGCTCAGGACCCTCTTCATAGGACCCAAAGGGCATGTCGGCCACGACGAGGGCGCGCTTGACAGAAAGCGCAACCGCGCGCGTGAGAGGGATCATTTCATCGACGGTCACGGGCAGCGTTGAGTCATAGCCGAGAACGGTGTTGCCAGCCGAGTCGCCGACGAGGAGAAAGTCGATGCCCGCCTCGTCAAAGATTCGTGCGGTGAGCGTGTCGTAGCTGGTGAGGCCTGTGATCTTGATTCCCTCAGCCTTGGCACGGGCGAAGTGCCGCGTTCGAACACGTTTCTGAACGGGTTCCATTGGGACCTCAGCGCTGATACTCATGCGCCTTATTCTAGGAGCGAACGAAGGTTACGGGCAGTCTGCGGTCCCGGCCAAACGCCATTTCACTGATTTTGGGACCGATTGCACCCTGACGACGTTTCCATTCAGCGCGATCAACAAGCGAGATCACACGATCCACCGTCGGCGCATCAAACCCGAGGGCGACAACCTCATCTCGTCCCAAACGCCGTGTGATGTAGGCGTCTAGCATCGCGTCGAGAACGTCGTATTCAGGCAGCGTGTCCTGATCAAGTTGACCGGGGCGAAGCTCCGCCGATGGTGGCTTGGTGATGGAGGCTTCGGGGATGGGCTCGACGAGGTTCTGCCGGCGGGCGGCCTCATTCCGCCATTTCGCCAATTCCCAGACGAGGGTCTTGGGGACATCTCGAATCGGGGCGAATCCACCCACGGAGTCACCGTAAATTGTGGAGTAACCCACAGCAATCTCGGTCTTGTTGCCGGTCGTGAGAACGAGGTGTCCCTCGGCGTTCGACAGACTCATCAGAATGATTCCGCGGATGCGCGCCTGGAGGTTTTCTGCGGCCACATCATTGAGTCCGAGTTGCTCTTCGACCGGGGAAACGAGTGAGGAGATAGCTTCGGTTCGAATGGCTATGCCGAGGCGATCAGCGAGGTCGTCGGCATCACTCATGGAATGGTCCGATGAGTAGTTGCTGGGCATCGAGACACCGAAAACTCTGTCGTTTCCGATGGCGTCGACAGCGAGGGCGGCGCAGACGGCCGAATCGATACCGCCAGAAAGCCCAAGAATCAAAGAGGGGAAGCGGTTCTTCTGAACGTAATCGCGCAGTCCGAGAACAAGGGCGTTCCAGATTTGTTCGCGGGTGTCCTCGTTGCGTTCAGCGGGAGCAGGCGTGCGCAGGGCCACATGCCCGCGAGAAGTCCCTCCCGTTTGCACAACCGTGAAACCATCCCCAATTTGCGCACCATTGGTGCGGGAGTCTGGCAGGTCAAGATCGACGACGAGAAGATCCTCTACGAACTGCGGGCTGCGAGCGAGAAGTTTGCCGGAGGCATTGACGACGAAGGAGTCCCCATCGAAGACCAGATCGTCCTGACCGCCCACAAGATTCAGGTAGGCGACGTGAGCCTTTGTCTGCGCAGCCCTGTTGCGAACCAGGGGAAGGCGGACCTCGTCCTTCTCTCGTTCGAAGGGGGATCCGTTGATAACAAGGAGAAGTCCCGGATGGGCATCCGCAATGGAGGTCATCAATTCACCATCACGCCAGATGTCTTCACAAATGGCAATGGCGACATCGCAGCCGGCAACGTGCACAATCATGACCGAGTCGCCGGGACGAAAGTTTCGGTGCTCATCAAAAACGGAGTAATTGGGGAGGTGATGCTTGTTGTAGATGCCGAGAACACGGCCATCTTGAAGAACAGCGGCGGCGTTGTGGGCGATGGCGGTGGGGGAGTGCGCGGGATTTGTCGCGGGCAGGGCAAGGGGCCCGTTGGGAAATCCGATGACGACGGGGGTCGACCCCAGACCTGCACTCAGTAGTCGTGTCGCCAGGTCATCGAGTTCGTGGCGGGCACGGTGCAAAAACTCGGGGCGTGTTGCGAGGTCTTCAATGGGATAGCCAGTGAGGGCCATCTCTCCAAAAGCCACCAGGTCGGCACCTTGAGAGGCGGCTTTCTGGACGAAGCCCATAATGGCATCGATGTTGCCAGAAAAATCGCCCAATCTGGGGTTTGTCTGGGCGAGGGCCAAGCGAAGAATCGGCATAACAAGTAGCCTAGTAGCGGATGAAAGGGTACGGATGGACAAGCAACAAGACTTCGTTCTTCGCACGATTGAGGAGCGAGGCGTTAAGTTCGTTCGCCTCTGGTTTACCGACGTTGTAGGGACTCTCAAGTCCGTCGCGGTCGCCCCGGCAGAGGTCGAGGGCGCATTCGCTGAGGGCGTCGGAATCGACGGTTCTGCAATCGAAGGAATGACACGTTCCTACGAAGCGGATGTGCTGGCTCAGCCCGATCCTTCGACCTTCCAAATTCTTCCGTGGCGTGGAGAGGTAGACCCCACCGCCCGCATGTTCTGCGACATTACGACTCCCGACGGCGAACCCGCGATTGCCGATCCGCGTCACGTTCTCAAGCGCGCACTCGCCAAAGCGGCTGAGCGAGGGTTCACGTTCTACACCCACCCGGAGATCGAGTTCTACCTCCTCAAGAGTGCCGAGTATCTCGACGGCGGTCCTCAGCCCATCGACAACGCCGGTTACTTCGACAACGTTTCCGGGGGCATCGCTCAAGACTTCCGCCGGCGTTCGGTCCGCATGCTCGAAGACATCGGTATTTCGGTGGAATTCAGCCACCACGAATCCGGGCCTGGTCAAAACGAAATCGACCTCCGCTATGCGGATGCGCTCACCACAGCGGACAACGTCATGACATTTCGAACCGTCATCAAAGAGGTGGCCAGCGAGCAGGGCGTCTACGCAACGTTCATGCCGAAGCCCTTTGCTGAACACCCCGGTTCCGGCATGCACACGCACATGTCTCTCTTTGAGGGTGATACCAACGCGTTCTACGAGCCCGGTGGGCAGTACCAGCTGTCAAAGATTGGCCGTCAATTTATTGCGGGCCTCCTGCACTATGCGCCTGAAATTACGGCCATCACGAATCAGTACGTCAATTCCTACAAGCGTCTCTGGGGTGGCGATGAGGCTCCTAGCTTCGTGACCTGGGGCCACAACAACCGTTCCGCTCTCGTGCGTGTTCCGGTGTACAAGCCCAATAAGGGCCAGAGCTGCCGCATTGAGTATCGGGCAATCGACTCTGCTGCCAATCCCTATCTCGCCTACGCGCTGCTGCTCGCAGCAGGTTTGAAGGGTATCGAAGATGGTCTGGAGTTGCCCGATGAGGCCGAGGACAATGTGTGGGAGTTGACCGACACGGAGCGCAAAGCACTGGGTTATCGTGCTCTTCCGGCAAGCCTTGATCACGCCATTTCCCTGATGGAAAACTCTGAGCTTGTGGCCGAAACGCTCGGGGAGAAGGTCTTCAACTACGTGTTGCTCAACAAGCGCCGTGAGTGGAAGGCGTACCGAGCTCAAGTCACCGAATTTGAGCTTCGCACCAACCTCGAATCTCTCTAAAGCCGCACGTTCGTGAATCCAGCCGTCAGCCTGAGTCATGTCGCGCGGGCTGGGTTTTCCGAACTGAGTTCTGCGCGTCTGCGCTTGTCCGCGATCGCCGACGCGGTCGGTAGTGACGTTCAATACTTGTTGGATGTCTTCTCGCTTGCCGCTGACCCCGATCGCGCACTGACCGGTTTGAGCCGCCTTGCGGAAGCTCATGTTGCCCTTCTCGAAAAGCTTCTGCCCTCGCGTCCTTCTGCGGAGCGACTTGTTCGCGTGTTGGGTGGTTCGCGGGGCCTGACGGAGTTCATTGAGCGACACCCCCACAATCTCGCTGCATTTGCCAAAGATCCTGTGCTCCCGGAGTCCGCGGAAAGCGTGCGCATCATTTTGGGCGAATCCGTCGGAAATGTCGATGGCTTTAGCAACGTTGTGGGAGACGCGGCCCGGGATGCGCTCCGCGTTCGGTATCGCGAACTGCTGCTCCAGATTGCGATTTTCGATCTTTCGGCGGAGCATCCATTGCAGAACATCGAAGGGGTCACCGCGTCACTCTCCGACATTGCGGGGGCCGCTATCGAGGCAGCTTTGTCCGTGGCACGAACAGAAGTTCTGGAAAGTTTTCCCCGCGAAGATATCGCTTTCGTTGACCTCGCTGTCATCGGCATGGGAAAGTGCGGCGCGCGCGAACTCAATTATCTCAGCGACGTTGATGTTATTTACGTGGGTGAATCCCGCGACGAGAGCGTCCTCACGAACGAGCGTGCCTTGCTGATTGCGACACGGCTGGCGCAGCACACGAGCCGCATCATCTATGAGGTCAGCAAGGAACCCGGCCTCTGGGAAGTAGATGCGAACCTTCGTCCCGAGGGCAAGGATGGCGTGTTGGTGCGCACGCTCGAATCCCACCTCGCGTACTACGACCGATGGGCCAAGGACTGGGAGTTCCAGGCCCTGCTGAAGGCGCGCCCCATTGCGGGCAGCCTGTCTCTTGGCAATCGATATGTTGACGGCGTTGCTCCCAAGGTGTGGTCGAGCGCGTCGCGGTCAAACTTTGTTGAACAAGTGCAGCGCATGCGTCAGCGGGTGACCGAGAATATTCCAACCGACGATGTTGAGTATCAAATCAAGCTCGGGCCGGGGGGATTGCGCGACATTGAATTCACGGTTCAGCTCCTGCAACTTGTTCATGGCCTAGTCGATGACAGCGTGCGTCAGCGAGGAACGCTGGAGGCTCTCAATGCTTTGGCAGCTGCCGGATATGTGGGCCGCGGGGAAGCGGCCTCATTTGCAGAAAATTACCGAATGCTGCGCCTGCTCGAGCACCGGATGCAGCTGCGTGATCTTTCGCGAACGCATCTCATGCCCCGCGATGCCGAGGGCCAGCGAATTCTGGCTCGCTCCACCGGTATTTTCACGTCTGACGTCGACATCGTCGAGCGCTGGCAACAAATTAAGCTCGATGTCCGCCAACTCCACGAGCGCCTGTTTTATCGTCCGCTGCTGGCTGCCGTCGCGAAGCTTCCCGAAGAAACTCATCAACTCACCTCGGAGCAGGCCCAAGCCCGACTTTCCGCCATCGGTTTTCGGGACGCGCGTGGTGCGCTGCACCACATTGCGGCACTCACCTCTGGGGTATCGCGGCGGGCGGCAATTCAGCGGGCACTGCTGCCCATCATGTTGCAGTGGTTTGCTGAAGGTGCCGACCCTGACCACGGCTTGCTGTCGTTTCGTCGCCTGAGCGAGGAACTGGGGGAGACCCACTGGTTCCTGCGCATGCTCCGGGATTCCGCCGGCGCTGCCCAACGGTTGACTCAGGTTCTCAGCGGCTCTCGGTATGTCTCCGATCTACTGGAGCGTATCCCCGAGTCAGCGGCGTGGTTTGATGACGATGAGGATCTGCGGCCACGGTCGTTGGGTATCCTGACGTCTGAAATTTTGGCGACGCTGGCTCGACACGACGATGACAAGGCAGCCAAGGTTGCTGTTCGCTCAATGAGGCGACGAGAGGTTCTTCGTCTTGCCATCGGGGGCATCGTCGGTGTGGTTGCGATGACCGACATTTCTCGAGGTCTGAGCGATGTGACGACGGCGACGCTGCAGGGACTCTTGTTAATTGCTTTGAGAGAACGGGATGAGAACGGTCTCGAGCAGGCCAACCCAGAGTTCGGGATCATCGCTATGGGGCGTTACGGCGGTGCGGAGCTCGGCTTTGGGAGCGATGCAGACGTGCTGTACGTGTACCGTTCGACAGCCGAGTGCAGTGGGGATGGCGCCCAAAAACGTGCCGAACGAATTGTCACTCGCATCGCAGAACTTGCGGAAGATCAGCATCTTCCCTTTGAGATTGACACCGAACTCCGGCCCGAAGGCAAGAATGGGGCGGTCGTCCGGTCTCTCGAATCGTACGAGGCATATTACGCCCGCTGGTCGCTTATGTGGGAGGCCCAAGCACTTCTTCGTGCCGTTCCTGCTGTGGGCACCTCCGCCTTACTCGCTGACTTCATGGCGCTGATTGACCCCATCCGCTACCCGACCGAAATTTCTCAAACCGACGTTCGCGAAATTCGTCGTATCAAAGCCCGCGTCGAGAGTGAACGGCTCCCGCAGGGGGCTGATCCTGCCCGTCACGTGAAGCTCGGTCGAGGATCGCTCTCCGACGTCGAGTGGACCGTGCAAATTCTGCAGCTCCAATTCGCTCACGACCATCCCTTGCTGCGCACAACATCGACGCGAGCGGCCTTGGCGGGCGCAGTGACCGAGGGGCTCCTTGAAGCAGACGACGCGGCCCGGTTGGATGACGCCTGGACCTTCGCCACCCGGGTGCGTTCCGCCATAACGGTGTGGTCTAACAAGTCGACGGATGTTCTCCCTAGCGACCGCACCCAACTCGAGGGAATTGCCCGCCTCCTGGAATATCCTTCCGGCTCGGCCACTGCTCTCGAGGAAGATTATCTGGGGATAACCCGACGTTCGCGGCAGGTATTTGAACGCGTCTTCTACGGTGCCTAGCATCTCCTCATCTCACTTTGGCCTGACGTCCCTCAAGAGGCAGCCTTCGAGCCGCGGCCCACGAAAATAAAGCTCCGATAGTAGGGCCCCGATAGTAGGGCTCTGATAGTCGGACCCCGAGGTCTAGTACCGCGGTGAGTGGGAGTCCTGAAGGATTGCGAGGTCTATAGCGACGAGATCTTTCATGCGCTCGAGGCGTCGTTCATCGTAATCTGGTTCGTTGGCGACTTGGGCCTGCTCGACAAACCGCGCTGAAAGGGCGCTCACGATTTCTGCGGCCGCATCGGACTGGGCTCCGGCCACAATTTCGAGGACCGCTTCGTCGCTTTCGGAGACATCGAGCAGAGCTACCGCTAGTTGTTCGTAGACCTTGCGACGTTTCGCGAGCAGCTTGACATCTTGTCGAGTGTCGTCGTCATAGCTGTAGGTGCCCTTGAATTTCGTCAGCCTCTTGCGCTGCTTCTCTACCCGCTCGGCATCGTGAACGCTGCGCTTACTCAGTTTGATAAGTTCAGCGCGAGCGATGGAGACGTAGTCCGCCTCGGCGAAATTCACGTTGTCCCTCAGTGCGGTCACAATGATGCTGTTTTTTACACTCATGCGAACGGCGGAAAGGGTAATGAGGAGGCCCTCGTCGGCCATGCGGGTGATGGTTTTCGGAGACGAAGAACTCATGTCGCCTCCCAACGCTCGCGGACCAAAATAGAACCCTTCAATTATCCCGCAGACTGTCCTGTGTCATCACCGTAACTTGTTTCTGCGGCTAAATTTTGCGTGAACTTTCCACCAGGATAAAAAAGAACTGGCCGCCCCCGAAACGAGGACGACCAGTAATTTTTCGAAGAGATTAGACCCCGTAGTAAAGCTCAAACTCAAACGGGTGAGGACGCTGAGCCAAAGGCTTGATCTCGTTCTCGCGCTTGTAGCTGATCCACGTCTCGATGAGGTCCTTCGTGAAGACGCCACCGGCAAGGAGGAAGTCGTGATCCTGCTCAAGGGCGATCAGGGCAGCATCCAGCGAGGAAGGAACCTGAGGAATGTTCTTGGCTTCCTCGGGAGGCAACTCGTAAAGGTCCTTGTCAACGGGCTCGTGAGGCTCGATACGGTTCTTGATTCCGTCGAGGCCAGCCATCATCTGCGCAGCGAAGGCGAGATAGGGGTTGGACGCAGCGTCCGGAGCGCGGAACTCAATGCGCTTGGCCTTGGGGTTGGTACCGGTGATCGGGATGCGGATAGCAGCCGAGCGGTTTCCGGCCGAGTAGACCAAGTTCACGGGAGCTTCGAAGCCAGGAACAAGACGGTGGAAAGAGTTCACCGAGGGGTTCGTGAAGGCGATGACAGCAGCGGCGTGCTTGAGCAGACCACCGATGTACCAGCGGGCGATGTCGGAGAGACCGCCGTAGCCGTTCTCGTCGTAGAACAAAGGCTTGCCGTCGTTCCAGAGTGACTGGTGTGTGTGCATTCCTGAACCGTTATCGCCGAAGAGTGGCTTGGGCATGAAGGTTGCGCTCTTGCCCCACTCGTGAGCGGTGTTCTTGACGATGTACTTGAACTTCAAGATGTCATCGGCGGCGTGAACCATGGTGTCGAAGCGGTAGTTGATCTCGCCCTGGCCGCCGGTACCAACTTCGTGGTGGCTGCGCTCGAGGATCAGTCCAGCGTCGATGAGCTTGAGGCAGATGTCATCACGGAGGTCTGCATGCTGGTCGACGGGGCTCACGGGGAAATAGCCACCCTTGTAGGGCGTCTTGTTTCCCAAGTTTCCGCCTTCTTCTTTCTTGCCTGAGTTCCACGCGCCTTCGCTGGAGTCGACGGAGTAGAAGGATGTGTGCTGGTTTACTTCGTAGCGAACATCATCGAAGATGAAGAATTCTGCTTCAGGGGCAAAGAATGCGGTATCAGCGATACCGGTGGAGGCAAGGTACTTCTCCGCCTTCTTGGCAACCTGACGAGGGTCGCGGTGGTAAATCTCACCGGTGCGAGGGTTGTAGATGTCGAAGATCATGATGAGGGTGCGCTCGGCACGGAATGCGTCGATGTAGGCCGTGGTGACATCAGGAATGAGCTGCATGTCCGACTCGTGAATCGAGGCGAAGCCACGAATGGATGAACCGTCAAACATCTGGCCGACCGTGAAGAATTCTTCGTCGACGGTGGAGGCGGGGATGTTGAAGTGCTGCTGAACACCAGGAAGATCCGTGAAACGGATGTCAAGGAACTTGACGTTTGTGTCTTTGATGAACTTCAGAACCTCAGAGGAATCTTTAAACATGCTGGGAATTCTCCACATTGTTGGAAGGAGGGGGCTGCCGAGTGCAACCTCATTCAATGTACGTCTCAAGAATGACAGAGCGATATCGCAAATGTTTCGAACATGTTACGAGACTGCCGACCGTACACTTAACTCTATGGCCAATAACTCCTCCAACAGCAAGAAATTCGGCGATATTGGAATGAGCAAATTCCCCGGTGAACGCCTTGGGCTCCCTGAAACCGGCCCGCGTTCGATCGGCCGAGTTGGGCGGCGAATAGGTGCCATTGCCATCGACGAAATGTTTGCGATTGGGGTGGCCATGTTGGTGTCGGGCAATTACGATTTCTTCGCACTCAACACTAATTCCAATGGAAAATTCCTTATTCTCGTAGTGTTCTTTCTGCTTCAGATCGCTGCCATTCCAGTGCTCGGAGGGAGCCTGGGACACAGGCTCTGCGGCCTTCAACTGGCAACGGTTAACGGAAAACACCCTGGCTTCTGGCGGCCTGTTGTGCGTTCAGTCTTGCTAATGCTCGTGGTACCGGCAATTGTCTGGGATTCCGATCAGCGAGGTTTCCACGACAAAATCGCCGGAACGATGTTGCTTCGGGCCTAGCGATTGCGCGCCAATGAAATCGTTGGTGCGTTTTATGAATGTTGCCCCTATCGTCCGCGCGAGGGACGAGCCTTGAACGGATCGATTCCCTTGGGGATGGGGATGTTCGCACCCAAGGACTGCAAGCGGTTATTGACCACAGAGACCTCTGACTTGGTCAACACTGCCTTGATGCGGGCCATGCGCCAGCCCAGTTTGTGAAGACGAATCGAATCGGAGTCGGGGCCGACGTTGATTACCGTGATTGGAACGTTGGGAACGACTTTGGACGTCTTCCGACGCTCGTCGTCGGCGAGTCGCTGGGTGCGTGACGTCGGGCCTTCCGCAATCAGAACAACGCCACCGCGACCGACGGCACGGTAAATGGCATCCTGGGTCTTGGGGTTGATGGAGACGGGCTGCTCGGTGGAGAGCCAGCCGCGGCGAAGGGCGGATTTGATGACCGCGCCAACAGCACCGGGTTGACCTTCGATTTGCGAGTAGGCGGCACGTTCAGCGCGGCGTCCGAGAACGATGAGGCCCAGCAACACACCGATAAGCAGACCGATGAGGATGGCCATGATTAAGGTGAAGACATTGTTCTGCCACAGCAAGAGGCCCGCGATTGTTCCAATCGCTGCCGGCCCGACGACCGAGAGAAGCATGAACCAGACGATGTTGGCATCGTGGCGACGCGTCATCTGAAAAACTTGCCACATTTGGGCGATGCGACCGGGGCCTTTGTTCTTTTTTATGCGTGCCATGTGTATCAGAATACCTAATCAGAGAGAGGAAGAATGGCCAAAGTGTGAGTCAAAAATGACCGCACTCAGTCTCGTTAAACGGCTTGAGCAAATCCAAGGCTGGTATCGGCAAGGTGAGACAGGTTCTCAGGAATCTCGCGGCCCTTTGCCACCATCGATTGCGCATACAAACGACCTGCCCGGTAGGAGCTTCGAACGAGGGGGCCCGACAGGACACCCAAGAAACCGATCGCTTCTGCTTCGAGCTTCAACTCAACAAATTCTTCGGGCCGAACCCAGCGGGCAACGGGAAGATGACGGGGACTGGGGCGGAGGTACTGCGTAATCGTGATGATGTCGGTGCCGGCATCGTGCAAATCTTGAAGCGCCGAGCTGACCTCAGACCGCTCTTCCCCCATTCCCAGAATCAGGTTGGACTTGGTAATCATCCCGGCGTTGCGTCCCTGTGTCAGAACATCAAGGGACCTCTCAAAGGTGAAGGCCGGACGAACGCGCTTGAAAATGCGGGGGACTGTTTCAACGTTGTGGGCAAACACCTCTGGTTGAGCATCGAAGACACGTTGAAGGTGTTCGGGCTTGCCGGAGAAGTCAGGCACGAGAATCTCGACGCCCGTGCCGACACTTTGCTGGTGAATCTGACGGATCGTCTCGGCGTACAGCCAGGAACCCTCATCTTCAAGGTCATCGCGGGCGACGCCCGTTACGGTGGCGTAGCGCAAGTTCATTTTCACAACGGATTCGCCTACGCGCCGAGGCTCATCGGCATCGAAAGCGGCAGGCTTACCGGTGTCAATCTGACAGAAGTCGCAGCGACGCGTGCACTGAGCGCCACCGATGAGGAACGTCGCTTCACGATCCTCCCAGCACTCGTAAATGTTCGGGCAGCCAGCTTCTTGGCAAACCGTGTGCAGATCTTCGCTCTTCACTAGTTGCTGGAGCTTCTGATACTCCGGGCCCATCTTGGCCTTTGTCTTAATCCAATCGGGCTTCCTCTCGATCGGAGTCTCGCTATTGCGAACTTCGAGGCGAAGGAGCTTGCGGCCGTCAGCTGACATGGGATTCCTCAAAATGGTGGTGGAAAATACGAGTAACAACAGGAACAACGTCCGCCGGAGCGATGGTGGTCCCTGTCTGGGTGGAGAGTGTCGTGGCGCCCGCATCACGGATGCCGCAGGCAATGATGTTTTCATAGGCGTCGAGGGTGTTATTACAGTTCAGTGCGAAGCCGTGCATGGTGACGCCCTCACTGACCCGGATGCCAATGGCTGCCAATTTATTGAAGCCAAGGCCATCGGCAACCCAGACCCCCGAACGTCCTTCAACCTGTTGTCCGGTGACACCCAGGTCTGCGGCAATCTCGATAAGCAGATTCTCGATCGTTCTCACATAACCGACGACATCAATGGGCTGGGCGAGACGAGTGATGGGATAACCGACCAGTTGACCGGGACCATGCCACGTGATTTTTCCTCCACGGTCGACATCGATGACGGGAGTCCCGTCTCGGGGCCGCTCTGTGTCTTCCGTGCGCTTGCCTGCCGTATAGACAGCCTCGTGCTGCAGGAGGAGAAGAGTGTTAG
>Ga0114978_10002898_pt1 | contig 14095 bp, 22 predicted proteins | sample S_140212_EF_Meta_FD_87027 | JGI IMG/M metagenome (GOLD analysis project Ga0114978, IMG submission 87027) | Freshwater microbial communities from Lake Simoncouche, Canada to study carbon cycling - S_140212_EF_MetaG | ecosystem: Environmental > Aquatic > Freshwater > Lake | place: Lake...
ATGGACTAAATCCCCCCCAAAACGTGAGCATAAGTCATGACTAAGCGAGTTCCGGACGAGATTAGGCGCGACGCGGACGTAATCGATTTAGATAAAGCGAGATCGGTTTTGGTTCCGTCATTAGCTCCGGTTATTGGCCACGCGACGCCTAGAATCGCAACGCCACTTAATGATTTACCTTCTCGCGGCCTAGAAGTTATCGACTTTGCTAAAGAATTATCAATCGAGTTAATGCCATGGCAGAAATTTTACTTTGAACACGCTTTAAAAGTTCGGCCGGACGGCAGGTGGCAACACCCCATAGTAACCACGGTCGTTTCAAGACAATCCGGAAAATCTACAATGATGATGATCCGAATCTTGGCCGGCTTGTATCTCTTTGATGAACCGTTACAAATTGCTTCGGCTCATAGATTGGCTACAAGCTTCGAACAATTCCGAACTATCGTTTCAATGATTGAAGGTAACGATTCTTTAGCTAAACAGATTAAGCGGATTTATTGGAGCCATGGCGCGGAAGAAATCCAAATGTTAAACGGAAATCGATTTATGATTAAAGCCGGCGGTTCTTCGGCTCGCGGAGTTTCAAAACCGGAAACGGTTTATCTTGATGAGCTTCGGGAAATGCACGATTTAGAATCTTTCGCTTCTCTTCGATACACCCTACTCGCCGCCAAGAATCCGCAAGTGCTTGGATTTAGTTCGGCCGGAGATCAACACTCATCGATTCTTAATTCTCTCCGGGAAAGAGCTATTGCCGCTAATGGTGGCGCAATAGATGACGCGGCTTATTTCGAATGGAGTTCTCCAACCGATGAAATGACTTTAGAAAATGCGGCTTATGCGAACCCGGCTTTAGGCCACACAATCCACCCCGATAACCTTCTATCGACCTTTAACGACCCTAGGGACGTCGTAATGACGGAAGTTTTATCTAGGTGGGTTCAAACTATCCAATCAGCCGTGGACGCTAAATCTTGGGCGGATTGCGCCGAATCCGAAGGCGATTTAGATCCGGATAAGCTAACTTGGCTAGCTATTGATTTAAGCCCGGATAGAAAACACGCGGCTTTAGTTGGAGCCCAAAAATTAGGCGATGAGCGATTCCTTGTAAAACTCCTACACACTTGGGAGAATAATCTTCAATTAGACGATAGAGCTATCGCTAACGAAGCGGCCAAGTATTGCCGCAAGTATTCGATAGAACACGTTGCTTACTCCCGTAGAACTAGCGGAGCAGTAGCCGCAAGACTTCAACCGGCAGGGATCCGGATTTACGAAATGGACGCCGATTATCCACAAAGTTGCGACGAAATGCTTTCGGCTATTACTTCGGGCAGACTTCGACACTTAAACCAAGAATCCTTGAACGTCCAAGTGCTTTCGACCGTAAAGCTTCCACGCGGGGACGGCGGAATGATATTCGGAAGGCGAGCTTCACAAGCCGCTATCCCGGCCGCCGTAGCTACTGCTCTTGTAACACACTTCGCGACACGCCAAGAAACGGAAGTAGATATTTTTGTAAGTTAATGGTAGTCGAATGAAAAAATCCGCCCATGGGTTTATTCGATAGATTCAAATTAACGGCCGACGCCGCTCCGTCGGCTACTAGCGACGTAGCCGCTTCTCTTGCGCCTTATCCGAATTCGGACGGGCTTTACGGCGTCCGAAATGCTTATAGCTACACGGCTACGCGTGAAGAATGTATGTCGATACCGACGTTAGCCCGCGCAAGAAATATAATCTGCTCAAGTATTGCCGCCATGCCAATTATTTTAAGAGATCGCACTACCGGAGTTCGCATAGATCCACCGCGCGTTATAAACACACCCGATCCACGCGTTCCCGGTAGTGCGACTTATGTTTGGACGGCCGAAGATATTTTGCTAACGGGTTTTGCGTATTGGAGAATTTTAGAATTATATTCCGACACCTTTCGCGTTCGCAGAATTGAAAGAATCGCTCCTACTCGAATGGGAACTTTCCTAAATGATAATGGAACCGAAGTTTTATATTACACAATCGACGGAAATAGAATTCCGGAAACGGGTGTCGGAAGTGTCGTAGTTTTCTATGGAAATGATGAAGGTTTATTAAATCGCGCCGGAACTACAATTAGAACCGGAGCAGAATTAGAACGTGCGGCGGCGATGTATGCGCGCGAGCCAATGCCTACTATGGTTTTAAAATCTAACGGTGCTTCTCTCCCGGCCGATCGTATTTCTAAGCTTCTCGAGTCTTGGGGTCAAGCTCGACGAAATCGATCCACCGCGTTTTTAAATGCAGACGTTACTTTAGACGCGGTGGGATTCGACCCGGAGAAAATGCAATTAAATGCTGCGAGAAATTACATAGCTACCGAACTTAGCAGAGCAATCGGAATCCCGGCTTATTTCACGGACGCTCCCACCGGTTCAAGTATGACCTACTCGAACGCTACGTTGGCGAAGCAGAGCCTTTTGGACTTCTCGCTTGTTCCAATTATGACGAGTATAGAAGAGCGTTTATCTATGCCCGATTTTACTCCAAGTTCACAAGTCGCACGATTTGATTTGGACGTTTATCTAAGAGGAAGCGCAATAGAACGCGCGCAAGTCTATGAAGTGCTAAATCGAATTGGTGCTTTATCCGTCGAAGAAATCCAACAGAAAGAGGACATGATCCTATGAAACTAACTATGCCAATGGTAATAACCGCGGCAGATTCGGAAGCTCGCACAATTAGCGGCCGTATTGTTGCGTTTAATGAAGCGGCCAACGCTTCAACTGGAAAAGTAATTTTTGCAAAAGGAAGCATAGAACCAAAAAATGTTTTCTTAAATCTTGAACACGATTCAACACGTAGAATCGGAAAAACTTTATCTATGACAATGGACGGCGAACGCGCAATAAACGCTAGCTTTAAAATTATTAAAACCACCGCAGGATCAGACGCCTTGGAAGAGGCCATGACCGGATTACGCGACGGATTTTCAATAGAACTGGCCGTGGACGATTACGAAATGTTAAAGGACGGCACTATGAAAGTTCTAGCCGGAGAATTAACCGGAGTCGCTTTAGTTACAGAGCCGGCAGTTAGATCCGCTCGCGTTAGCGACGTGGCCGCAAGTGAAACAGAAAATTCCGAACCGGGAGCTTCGGATCAAGAAAAACCAACAACAACAGAGGAGAAAATAGTGTCAGATAACACCGTTACAGACGCTCCCGCCGAACCAACGGTGGAAGCTACCGAAGTTCTCGCTTCAGCTCACAAACCGGTTGCATATACCGCGCCACGTTCGCCAATCGTCGATAAGAAGAGCTATTTAGAGCACTTCCTACGCGCTAGCGTTCTAAACGATCACGATTCAAAGATTTACATTCAAGCGGCCGATAACTCAACTTCAACCGCTCCGGGTATGGTGCCAACTCCACAAAGCACAACAGTAATTAACGCACTAGCTAATGCAGATCGCGGAATGATTGACGCGCTATCTCGCGAGAGCTTAGTAAATGAGGGAATGACCTTCGAATTGCCAAAAGTAACCGGCGTTCCCGTCGTTACAAATATTGCAGAAAATGGCGCAGTTACAGAATCTCAATTAACTGCAAGTTTTATTTCGGTTCCGGTGCAAAGCTTCAAAGGCCGCGCAATTACCACGGTGGAACTCATCGACCGAAGCCGGCCGGAATACATTCAGGCTCTTTTACAGAATCTCGAATTTGCTTACGCTAAAGTAACCGACGAATTCGCTACCGGAACTATTTTCGGAGCCGGCCAACAAACCGGAGTTAATGCGAACACCGCCGCCGGATTCCTCGCTTACACTTCACAAGCGGCCGGAGCGGCTTACACCGCTTCTCTTGGCTTCGCTCGTAATTTAGTAGTTAGCCCGGGACAATGGACTAATATCATGGGCTATAACGACAATGGAGCTCCGCTATACAATGCGGCGCAACCTTCTAACGCGGCCGGTAATGTTCGCGGCGATTCGCTTCGCGGCGTAGTTTCACCGGGCTTAAATCTCTACGTTAGCCGTTCAATCGGTAACGCTGGCGGCACTACTTCAACCGGCGATTTTTCAATGGTTGTTATTAATCCGGACGCATGGACTTGGTATGAATCAAGCCGTTTTCAACTGCGAACAGCTATCCAATCCGACGGAACCGTGGACATTCTTTACTACGGCTACGCGGCAATTGCTCCGAAAATTCCTTTCGGTGCCGTATGGAACCAAACCTGATAAATACCCGCTAATCATCGAGCCCGTCGCTCCCGGGGGGCTCGAGTCGAACGAAAGGATCGGAAATGCCATGCCTAGCATAATTACAGAACAGCAATTACGCGACGTTTTAGGCGTTTCCGATTCTCTTTATTCCGACGCTTATTTAGATCAGATTATTGATTCAGCCGAGCAGATTATTTTGCCAATGCTTACGGCTTATCAATCAGCTATTAGGGCTTACGATATTGTAAATAACGAAATTCACTTCTCTACACAAAGAGAAAACTATTTCGTTCAAGGCCAATCGGTAGTAGTTACTGGACTAGGAGCTTTAAACGCTACTTACACCGTAATTCCAAGTAACCGAGGCCCGTTTAGTTTTGCGGCAGTAAAAGTAGCCGCCGATTCTTTAACCGTTATTCCGGTTATCCCGGCAGGTGTCGCGGTATTATCCGGATCAAGTGCGGCGCAACTTTACGCAAACACTCCCCCTATTGAATCGGCGATTCTTGTAGTTTCAACCGAAATTTTTCAATCCGTAACCGCTCCGGGAAATATGACTAATAATGTCGATTTTAATCCGAGCCCATTCGTATTAGGCCGCTCATTACAGAACCGCGTTATTTCATTACTCAATCCGTTTATTGACGTAGAGATTTTTTGCCAATGACAACAATCGCCGCCAATGTTCGCCAACCTTTAGCGACCGCTTTAGCCGGTGTCGGTGCTTCGGTGTATGCCGCGCCACCGGAAGCTTTAATAGCTCCAGCCGCGATAATCATGCCGGGATCACCCTATTTAGAATCTACTATTATCGGTAAAGATAAAGTCAGGGTAAAAATAAATTTAATGATTACCGGAGCCGTAGCCTATAACGCTAATTCCGGGGCTTTAGATAATTTAGAAAAACTAATGATAGATATTCTCGGAGCCATGCCTAACGGTTATGAGGTCGGAGATGTAACACGTCCGGGAGTAACAACCGTAGGAACGGGAAATTTCCTAACCGCCGATCTATCGGTCGCAACTTATTACACCCAAGATAACTAAGGAGAAAAAATGCCAACAACAATTATTACCGGTAGAGATGTGAGCTTCACTATCGCGGGAGCGAGTTATAACGCTCAAGCTACGTCCGCCGTTCTTACCGTAGATTCAACTATTAATACTTATCAAACACTTTCAGGAAAAGCGTATGCCACCACGGATACACAGGGAACCTTCGCGGTCGAAATGCTAGCCGATTGGGGCGCGGCCTCTTCTCTATGCGAATCTCTATGGACGGCCGCTACGTCAGCTCCGAACACCGGGCTTTCGGTTATCTTCGGCGCAGATTCCGGTGCGTCTTTTGCGTTCGACGTTCAACCTATCCAACCTAGCGCGGGCGGAACTGCTCCGGACGCTCAAACCGTGTCCCTATCATTCACTTGCGTAACCACTCCGGTATTAACAATATCCTAAACAGAAATCGGGAGCATAAATGAAACTACCTATAACAATCGAGTTCGTGGACGGATCTAGCGAAACCTATATCGTCCAACCGCCGGAATGGGTTAAGTGGGAAGCTAAAACGGGAAACACAATTTCCCAAGCTAGCGAGAAAATGGGAATCTCGGATTTCGTATTTCTTGCGTATAACTCCATGAAACGTAACGCCGGCGGTAAGGCAGTAAAGCCGCTAGAAGTCTGGACGGAAACCGTGGCCGATGTTCAAGTGGGAGAAGCCGACCCAAAAGTTACAAGCGAGGAAGTCTAAGCCGGCTAATAGTCGAACTCGCGTTAGCTACTCATATTCCGTTTGACGAATGGAATACGTCGGAGCAGATTTACACCGCATTAGAGATATTGGAGAAGCAAAATGGCAAGTGAAGCGATCACCTACGATAAGGGAGATCTTCGCGCCATTACTCGCGCTTTTAAAGCTATGGACGATGAAGCTATCGCTCAAGCTAAAAAACAATCCGGCGAACTAGCCGAGCACGTCCAAAAGAAAATCCAAGGTAAATCCGAATCTCTTAGATCTCGCAAGGTAGCCGGGCGAATTGCCCAAGGCTCAAAGGTAGTTAAATCTTCCAAAATTGGAGAGCTATCTTTCGGTTTTGCCGCGCAAAAATTTAGTGGCGGAGCTACTACTCAAATGTTATGGGGCGGATCGGAATTCGGATCCAATACCTATAAGCAATTCCCGGTATGGTCTGGAACTTTTGGCCGTGGATCTAGAGGTTATTTTATTTATCCAACCTTACGCGAAGAGCAACCCTACATAATAGACCAATGGGAAAGCGGCTTCAATCAGATTATTAAGGAATGGACATAGTGGCTACCGGATCAAGAACGCTAAAGCTCTCCATTCTTGGGGACGTATCGGATTTAAATAAATCTTTAAAAACGGCTAATAATGACGTTGAAACTTTTGGAAGTAAGGTAACGGATTTTGGTAAAAAAGCCGGATTAGCTTTTGCCGTAGCAGGGGCGGCCGCCGTAGCTTATGCTGGAAAACTAGCTATTGAAGGCGTTAAAGCCGCCATAGAAGATGAAGCCGCACAAGCTAAATTAGCTAAAACCTTAGAAAATGTAACCGGGGCCACCGACGCAACGGTTAAAGCTACGGAAGATTATATTTTAAAAACTTCTCTAGCTTTTGGCGTTACGGACAATGATTTAAGGCCGAGTCTAGAGAGATTGATTCGTGCAACTAAAGATTCGAGCGAGGCGCAAAAGTTACAGACATTAGCTTTAGATATATCCGCCGGATCCGGTAAATCACTTGAGGCCGTATCAAACGCGCTAGGTAAAGCCTACGAAGGTAACACCGCCGCGCTAGGCAAATTAGGAATTGGATTAGGATCTGCTGAACTCAAGGCTATGGATCTAGATTCAATCACTAAAACTCTTTCCGATACTTTTGGCGGCCAAGCTACGGAAAAGGCTAATACTTTTCAAGGTAAAATGGAGCGGGTAAAAATTGCGCTAGATGAAGCAAAAGAAAGCGTAGGCGCGGCGTTACTCCCGGAATTATTAAAATTAGTCAATTTTATAACCGAAAGTATTGTTCCAAAACTTAATGCTTTCGTAGGCGGCTTAACCGGTAATAAAGGAATGAAAGCAAGCTTAGATGAAACTTCTATGTCATCGTATGATTTAGGAGCCGCTTTCCGGGATATGGCCGTTAACGTTAGTCGATTATTTGGCGTATTTAATGACGATCAAAACACCGGTAATTCTTCTGGATTAGCTAAAGTTATTGGTTGGGCGGAAAATGTAATTAATGTATTTAATAAATTAATTCAAGCTATTGCCTACACAATGGGACTTATTAAAGTTTTAACTAATCCAAAAAATTGGTTACTTGGAGCCGATGACACCGTGGCTTTAGCTAATGAATACGCAGGAATAGCTACTAACGCTGTTCCACAAACTAGAGGCAATAGAAGTTCTACTCCGATGAATATAAATTTTCCTATGGGTGGATCTACTAGCTCCGGCTCTTCCGGGGTTACTAGTGCCGTGGCGGCCGCTACTAGTTCAATGGCAGGGCCAACTAGCGCGGCAGTAAGTAATATCAATAAATTACAAAAAGATGTTGATATGAATATAGCCGCCGCGAATAAAGCTCTAGACGTGGCTAATGCCGCAATAGCTAAAGCGGACGCTTTTTTCCCAATTAGTGCGGGAGATTTAAGTTATAGGGATAGTTTTAGAAGTAGCGCAATGAATAATACTTATATAACCGTAAATGGTGCCATAGACCCAATTGGAACTGCCCGAACTGTGGCCGACCTTCTCGGATCCGAAGCTACTACGTCCGGAACTTTCAATAATTTAGGATTTTCTAGGTTAGTGGCTTCTTAAATGACATGGGTATTAGATCCAACGGTAACTGTCGGCGGGGTGGATTACACTTCCGAAACTTTATGGAATGTAAACGTTTATTATGGCCGCACGTCTATTTGGGAACAGGCGCGAGCAGGTTACGCCAATATAGAAATTTTAAATACCGATGATACTCATAACTTATGGGCTATAAATGAAACCGTAACTATTAAGTTAAAAGATACTAGCGGAGTCGATGTAACCGTTTTTACCGGAATCCTAACCGACATTCGAAACGTAGTATCTCAATCCGGAGATATTGGAATCGTAGTAAAACAAACTTTAACGGCCGTTGGGCCTTTTGCGTTTATGGCTCGCAAGGTAGTCGGAACTTCGGCCTACCCTAAAGAATACGACGATGATCGTATGCTTGCAATTTTAACAGAATGTGGCGTAACTATCGATGTAGTAGATACTCCCGGAGTTTATGAATTTACCGCTCATGCCGCGAACCCTAACGACGGTTACACCCAAGCGGCCTATTTTGCACAAATGGGTTTCGGTTATATTTATGAAACTACCGACGGCAAGGTCGGCTACGCGAACGAATCCCACCGATTAAACGAAGTTCAAAGTTTCGGCTATTTTGATATTCCGCTTGATTATATTCTTTCGTCCGGGGTATCAAGTAATGAAACCCTAAACGATGTTACCAATGACGTTTTATTAAGCTATAAAGCTAACGCTACCGTTACGGCTACCGACGCTACTTCTATCGCGGCGTTTGGCCTACAAGCCGCTTCGATTCAAACCGAGTTAGAACACGGAGCCGAAGCACAATTTCAAGCCGACCGTTATGTAACTCTTCGGGCTTATCCACAAACTAACCTTTCAAGCTTTACCGTTCAATTAAACTCCGGTTTCCTAACCGACGCTGATTTAGATATTTTCTTAAATATGTATATGGGAAAACCTATTCAAATTTTAAACCTGCCAAATCCGATTATTCATAACACTTATAGGGGATTTGTCGAAGGTTGGAATCTATCCTTCAATCGAGTAGAAGCGGCTATAACACTTACTACGACCGATTCAACTTATTCACTTACACCGACACGCTGGCAAGATGTCGATCCTGCACAAATGTGGAGCGATGTAGGTGCGACAATTCGCTGGTATGAATATGAATAGGAGAAAAAATGGCAACTAGCCCGAATTTCGGTTGGCCCGAGCCAAACGATTCCGACTTCGTTAAGGACGGCGCGCTAGCTATCCGGACACTTGGGGACGCTATCGACTCTACGGTTTATTCCATAGACTTAGCGGTGGAAAATTTAATAAATCCGTTTCTACTTATGGGGGCTTAAATGGCTACTATTTACAAAACACTTGGACAGGCGGCTCCGGCCGCTACTACTTCAACCGATCTTTACACGGTGCCGGCGGCAACTTCGGCCATTCTTTCGACTATCGTCGTAACTAATAGATCTGCAACCGACGCGACATTCCGAATTTCTCAATCTTTAGCCGGAGCAGTTCTAGCTAATAAAGATTATATAGTTTATGACGCAACAGTTCCCGGATCTGGATTTATTACTTTAACTTTAGGAATAACCATGGCAACTACCGATAAATTGCGGGTTTATGCGTCCACGGCTAATTTATCTTTTAATGTTTTTGGAACGGAGCTTTCATGAGCGTAAATGTATTCCCGTCCAATAAAGTTTTTAAAATTCAAGAATTTAACGCTTCTACTACTTGGACGGTTCCCGCCGGAGTTTATGGTGTAGAGGTTGAAATTATTGGCGGTGGCGGTGGCGGCGGCGCAATTTCGACTACTTCGGGATCCGCTTCGGGCGGCGGCGGAGCCGGTGGATATTTTAATCGTATGGCTTCATGCGTTCCCGGAGAATCTGTAACAATTACTATTGGCGCAGGTGGCGCAGGTGGCGCGATTGGTTTAAACAATGGCGCAAATGGTGGCAATTCTGCTTTTATTTCAGCTTCAACAACAATAACCGCAACCGGTGGCGGCGGCGGCGGAGCTTATCTAAACTCGGGTTTATCGGGGGGTTGTGGCGGCGGAGCCGGTGCAGATGCCGGGAATAATCAAGCAGGAGCCGGTGGATCGATTGGCGGCATGCCTATACAAACCATTGTAAGTCTTGGAGCCCCAATGGGCGGAGCCGGAACTATAAATTCGGCAGGTGGTAAAAATGGAACGGGTTATTGTTTCGTCGGCCCGGGTATCAATGGACTTGGCGGCGGCGGTAACGGCGGGCCTTCGGGCGGAGCAGGTTATATTCCGAACGGAGTATGCGGCTCGGGAATAGCTACAAGAAACGCAACAGGTGGTAACGCAACCGCTAATAAAGGATCTGGCGGTGGTGGAACTGCTAATAACGCCGCGACAGGTTACGCAGGTGGCAATGGTGGTTCAGGTTATATTAAATTAGGGTGGTTTCAATAATGGCTCACTTCGCACAAATAGATAAAAATAATAAAGTAATTCAAGTAATAGTCATCGCAGATGAATTTGAAAAAGACGGCCAAGATTATTGTGCCAAAACGCTTGGACTTGGCGGGACTTGGATTCAAACTTCTTACAATTCTAAGATTCGCGGTAAATTCGCTGGAATTGGTGATTCTTATGACTCGGAAAAAGATGAATTTATTCAACAATACTGTAAGCCGGATCCCGTTTATCCTAAAGATCCACCGAGAGTAATTGAAAATGTCGAAGGATAAAGCAATCGAATTAGCGGTGGCCGAAGTGGGTTACGTTGAAGGCAAGAATAACGATAACAAATTCGCTCCGGTCGCTGGTCATGCCAATAACCAACCATGGTGTAATACCTTTATTAGCGCGGTATTTATTCAAGCTGGCTTACATTCAGCTATTCCCATTACGGCGTCATGCGCTAAAACTATGGCGTGGGGCTTAAAGCATAAGCGGGTAATTCAAACGGAGAAGGCCAAGGCCGGGGATCTCTTAATCTTCGACTTTAGTAAATCCGGACAATCCGAGCATATCGGGCTAGCTATTGAAGATTTTAACGTTAAGACTAAAACGATTAAAACTATTGAAGGCAACACCGGAGAAAAATCTCAAGCTAACGGCGAAGGCGTATATACTAAAACACGATCTAAAGATTTCATTAAAGCGGTAATAAGGCCGCTCTATGAAACTCCCGGGGCAACTCAAGGAGAGAAGGTAATAAAATGAAAAACGCTAAAGCTATGGCCGCGTCATGGGCTCGCTCATTCGCCGCCGCTTCTATCGCCTGTTATCTAGCAGGGGTTACAGATCCAAAAGCTCTACTTAGTGCCGGAATGGCCGCACTATTGCCCGTTATCTTGCGTTGGCTAAATCCTGCCGATCAAGCTTTTGGCCGAAATAAGTAAATGAATTCAACCGAGTGGGTCGCGCTAGTTCTATGCCTAATCACAGTAACCGGCGCGATTTATTCGGCTATCCGTTTTCTAGTCAAATCTATAATGCGAGAGCTTTTACCTAATGGCGGAAATTCAATGAGGGACGAGCTACAAACCCTTTCCGGACGCGTGGATCAAATCTATTTATTTTTAATCGACACGCCGAAAACTACGCGGGATAATTGACTAAGTAGCCTTTAACGCTCACCATATAGGCAGGGAGCGGAAATACCGACTCCCGACGGGAGCAAAAAAATGAGCATGACGCTACAAATACAGATAGCTATTTACATGGTAATAATCGCCTTCCTAACCGGGCTTTACGGTTACTCGCAAGGCTTTAGGGACGGTAAATCTAAGGGTTATGAAATAGGCCGCAATATGAGCCGACACCCTGCATTACGCGATCGGAACTCTACTAATGGCTAATTTCCTAGAGAATTACGAAACTGCGAACGCCACGATAAAACGCTTTTGGCTAGAATTTCCAAATGGAAGAATTATTCCGGATCATGTTAAAGATCAAACCGATTTAGCTAAAGGCTACATAACGATTAGAACCGAGATTTATCGCGATTATAACGATCCGTTACCTGCCGTCGTAGATTACGCCTATGGGAACGTCGCGTTCTTTCCGGAGAATATGAAAAAATGGTTCGTTGAAGATACGGTTACAAGTTCGGAAGCGAGAGCTATAAAGCTTCTAACTCCAAGTGATAATCGTCCAAGCTTCGAGGATATGGATCGGGTGGATAAGGTATCTAACGTCCCGTTTCCTAAATCTTTAGATGAGGTTTATCTTCCGGGTCAAGTTAAAAACGTGGGAGAAGCTCTAGAAGAATTGGCCGAGGCAATAGTTACAGGCCAACCCGGCGATAAAGAATGTCAGCATGGCTTTATGATCCGTAAAGAGGGAATAAGCCCTAAGACGGGAAAGCCTTATAAGGGTTGGACTTGCCCAAGTAAGAACCGGGATTTTCAATGTAAAGCCGTGTGGGAAAACTAATGGCGAGCGAATGGCAGACTCAAGCGAGAGCGATTCATAGGCTAAGCGAGATAGTGGAAACCCAACGGAAGATTCTAGAAAATCAGGATCTTATACTTCGTGGGATTGTAGATATATTAAAAGAGTCCGGGTTACTCGATCAAGCTTTAAAATCCGCCATGGCGAAAGAGGTTGAATAAATGGGCTACGTCGAGATAATCCCACTAGATAAATGCGATCAATGCGATTCGTGTTTTAAGGTAACGCCTAAAGATGAGCTCCACACCATAGTCGCACAAGGCTTAGATCTAATGTATGAATGTGAACGGTGCTTTAGTGGTAAATAAAACTATAAGCGTGAATGACGAATTTAACGCTTTAGCTATTGCCTACGCCCGGGCGGCCAATATGGCTAACCCAATGGAAGGGGCAATTCAAAAGCTTAACCTAGCTAAATCAATAGCCCGGGACGCCGAAGCTATCGGGGCCGAAATGGTGGTAGCCCGATACTTGGGTATTACCGATTTCGAGCCAACGCTTAACACTTACAAGAATTCGGCCGATGTAGGCTACCGGGTCGAGGTTAAACACACGTCTTGGAGAGACGGACACTTAATCGTTAAACCTAGCGATCGGGATATTGATTTGGCCGTTCTTGTAGTTGGAGATTCGCCTAATTACACAATAATCGGCTGGATACCGGTGGAAGTGGCTAAAAGCCCAAGGTTTAAATCGGATCAATCTAACTCATGGTGGGTAAGTCAGATAAACTTGCGTCCCATGGACTCAATGTTAAAGGGTGTCGAATGGTCTTAGTAAATTATAAATGCCGTCAATGCGCCAAAATGACCGAACACCGAATTCGTGTAGTTACTGATACCTTGCCTCCAAATGTAAAGGTTTTAGAATGTCAAAAGTGCGGGGTTATGGGAATTGGTCTAATTGATGATAATACTTATATAACCTTGGACGATAAATGAGTTATCCACAATTGATTAACAGGTGTGGAAACACGCGCGAGATTATGCGTAACTATTGCTATCGCTTGACATGGCTACTACGATCCGTTCTCTCGACGAGAGCCGCTAAGGCGGGGAGCTCGCGGAGAGCTACTCTTACCGGGGTTCTATTGTTAAGCGGTGCTTTAACGTCTAACGCTTACGCGGTTGAGTTAAAAGATATTAATAACTATAAGCTTTATGCTCATTCTAGAGTCAATGATTTCAAACAGTTTATATGCTTGGAACGTGCCTGGACTATCGAGTCAAATTGGAATCCTAAATCAATTGGTAATAGAGAAGGTAAATATAAAGTCTATGGAATTCCACAAATCAAGAATATAAAGGTGAGAGCTTTAGATCCTTACTCGCAGATTGATTGGGGACTTCGGTATATAAAACACAGATACTCCGGTGATACTTGCCTAATGCTTAAACACTTACGGAAGCATAATTGGGCATGAGTTCTATTCACTCTCGTAAATGGCGAAAGCTTCGAGAAGAAGTCTTTAAAGAATATGGCCGGGCTTGTGCCTATTGTGGCTACGAGGATCCGGTAATGACCGTGGATCATATAATCCCGAGATCTAAAAATGGACTAGACATTCTCGAAAATTTATTGCCCGCCTGTCGCAAGTGTAATTATTCGAAATCGAACAA
>Ga0114978_10002899_pt1 | contig 14087 bp, 11 predicted proteins | sample S_140212_EF_Meta_FD_87027 | JGI IMG/M metagenome (GOLD analysis project Ga0114978, IMG submission 87027) | Freshwater microbial communities from Lake Simoncouche, Canada to study carbon cycling - S_140212_EF_MetaG | ecosystem: Environmental > Aquatic > Freshwater > Lake | place: Lake...
GCCGCCTCCGTCGCAAAAAACGAGGGGCTGGCCGGAAGCGGATTCCGCGTGGTCATCAATCACGGACCCGATGGCGGGGAGACCGTGCCCCACCTGCATGTCCACGTCCTAGGCGGAAGGCCCATGACCTGGCCACCGGGATAGAGCGGTTTGAGGAAACCCCCAAACCACAAAGAACACAACCTCACCCTCGCCACGCGCAACACCTCCGACTTTCAGACCACCGGATCCCGCTGATCAACCCGTGGGAACACGCATGACCGCCGATCTCGCAGAGCGATCACCGAAAATATCGAAGCCGGGTTGGCGAATTTTCGCACTTGAGCCGCAAACGTCTCGAGAAATCCCCCCTCCGTGCCACGGCCACCGCAGAACGGGGTTGGTGCATTTCTATGGGTTCCGCTATGGTAATTGCAGGAAATAAGTATTTCCCGAAGACCGCGCGAATTGCTTGAATCCCTTTCAACCAACCAGAACTCATGTCCACCGAATCCAAATGCCCCTTCCATCACGCTCCAAGCACCGGCACGACCAACCGCGATTGGTGGCCGAACCAGTTGAAGCTCGAACTCCTGCGCCAGCATTCCTCCAAGTCCAATCCCATGGGCGGGGACTTCAACTACGCCGAGGAATTCAAGAGCCTCGATCTCGCGGCGGTGAAGAAGGATCTGGCGGCCCTGATGACCGACTCGCAGGACTGGTGGCCGGCGGACTTCGGCCACTACGGACCGCTCTTTATTCGCATGGCCTGGCACAGTGCCGGCACCTACCGCACCGGTGACGGACGTGGCGGCGCCGGCAGAGGCCAGCAACGTTTCGCGCCGCTCGACAGTTGGCCGGACAACGTAAGCCTCGACAAGGCGCGTCGCCTGCTCTGGCCGATCAAGCAGAAGTATGGGCGGAAGATTTCCTGGGCCGACCTCCTGATCCTCACGGGAAACGTCGCGCTGGAAACGATGGGCTTTAAAACCTTCGGCTTTGCCGGCGGGCGGGATGACTCATGGGAGCCCGATCAGGATGTCTATTGGGGCCGGGAGACCACCTGGCTGGGCGGTGACAAACGCTACGCCCACGGTTCCGAGGGTGTCGAAAAACCGGATGGAGACATCCCCGGACGTAACCTGGAATCTCCGCTTGCGGCGGTCCAGATGGGCCTGATCTACGTGAACCCCGAAGGTCCGGACGGCAATCCCGATCCGCTCAAAGCGGCTGTCGACATCCGCGAGACCTTCGCCCGCATGGCGATGAACGACGAGGAGACCGTTGCGCTCATCGCCGGGGGTCATAGCTTCGGCAAAACCCACGGCGCCGGCCCGGCGTCCAACGTGGGACCCGATCCGGAATCGGCCGGCCTTGCGGAACAGGGCCTTGGCTGGAAAAGCAGCTTCGGCACCGGCACCGGCGGTGACGCCATCACCAGCGGCTTGGAAGTCACGTGGACCACTACGCCTACGCAGTGGAGCAACGGCTTTTTCCAGAACCTCTTCGGTTACGAATGGGAGCTCACGAAGAGCCCCGCCGGGGCGCACCAGTGGACGCCGAAAGATGGCGGCGGCGCCGGAACCGTGCCGCATGCGCACGATGCTTCAAAGCGGATCGCGCCGTCCATGCTCACCACCGACCTCGCGTTGCGGTTCGATCCGGCCTACGAAAAAATTTCCCGGCATTTCTTCGAGAATCCCGACCAACTCGCCGACGCGTTCGCGCGGGCCTGGTTCAAGCTCACGCACCGCGACATGGGTCCGCGTGCGCGGTTCCTGGGGCCGGAGGTTCCTGCGGAAGTCCTCCTCTGGCAGGACCCCATCCCTGCCGTCGATCACCCGCTGATTGATGCACAGGACATCGCTGCCCTCAAGCGCCAGCTTCTGGATTCCGGTCTCACGGTCTCCGAACTGGTCACGACCGCCTGGGCGTCGGCCTCCACCTTCCGCGGTTCCGACAAGCGCGGCGGTGCAAACGGCGCCCGGATCCGTCTGGCCCCGCAGAAGGATTGGGAAGTCAATCAACCGTCTCAACTGTCCAAAGCTCTCAAAACCTTGGAGGGCATCCGGAGTGCATTCAACCGCACCCAGTCCGGCGGGAAGAAAGTTTCCCTGGCCGACCTCATCGTTTTGGGCGGCAATGCCGGGGTCGAACAAGCGGCAAAGAATGCCGGACACGAAGTCACTGTCCCTTTCACAACGGGACGGATGGACGCCACGCAGGAGCAAACCGACGTGGAGTCCTTTGAGTTCCTGGAACCCTTCGCGGATGGATTCCGCAATTACCTCAAGTCAAAATATACGGTCTCGGCCGAGGAGTTGCTCGTGGATAAGGCGCAATTGCTCACCCTCACCGCGCCGGAAATGACGGTGCTCGTCGGCGGCCTGCGCGTCCTGAAGACCAACGTTTTGGATTCCCAATCCGGAGTCTTCACCAAGCGGCCCGAAGCGCTCACCAACGACTTCTTTGTGAACCTGCTCGATATGAGCACCGCGTGGATGCCGGTCTCGAAAGACGAAGATCTCTTCGAGGGACGTGACCGTAAAACGGGTGAACTCAAGTGGACCGGCACGCGCGTTGATCTGCTCTTCGGTTCCAACTCCCAGCTTCGGGCCCTGGCCGAAGTCTATGGCAGTTCAGACTCGCAGGCCAAATTTGCCCGGGACTTCGTGGCGGCGTGGAACAAGGTGATGAACCTTGATCGCTTCGACCTTGCGTGATCCGCAAGGATCCGGCTTGATTCAAAGTCTGGGCTTTCTGGTAGCAGAAACGTGACTTTTCCGCCAGAGAGCCCTCACCCGAAAAAGCAAAGTTTCCGGGCTGTTACCGGTCGCACTCGCCCATGACGAAATCAATGGAGCCAAGGATGGTCACGACATCGCTGACCATATGGCCGGGCAGAATCGTGGGCAGAATGCTTATATTCACAAAGCTGGGGGCGCGGATTTTCAGCCGGTAGGGAACCCCTCCGCCCTTGCTGTGGATGTAAAACCCGAGTTCGCCCTTGGGATTTTCTGCGGCAAAATAGACCTCGCCCTCCGGCGCATCCACCCCTTCCGTGACCAGAATGAAATGGTGGATGAGTTCCTCCATTTTCGTCAGCACTTCCTCCTTGGGCGGAAGGGTCTGTTTGGGGTCCACGTAATTGATCGGCCCCGCGGGCAGTTTGTCTACCACCTGTTCGAGAATGCGCACGCTTTGCCTCATCTCTTCCATGCGAACGAGATAGCGGTCGTAACAATCGCCCACCGTGCCGACGGGGATTTCAAAATCGTATTTCTCGTAGTCGAGATACGGATGCTTGCGCCGCAGATCGTGCTCGATGCCCGAGCCGCGCAGATTGGGGCCGGAAATGGCATACGCGATGGCGGCCTCCTTGGAAATCACCCCCACATCGCGACAGCGATCCACGAAAATCCGGTTGCGCGTGAGCAGGCTGTCCACTTCTTTGATGGCCGGCTTGACGGTGCGGATGAACTCCCGCACCTGCGCCTCAAAACCCGCCGGCAGATCATGGGTCTGGCCGCCCACCCGCGTATAACTCGTGGTGAAACGCGCGCCGCTCAACTGCTCGATCAAATTGTAGATTTTTTCCCGTTCGATGAAGGTGTACATGAACACCGTGACCGCTCCGACATCCATCGCCATGCAACCGATAGCCAGCATGTGCGAGGAAATGCGGGCCAGTTCGCAACACATCACCCGGATGGCTTTACCCCGCGGCGGCAACTCCCAGCCCATCAACTTTTCCACCGCCAGCGCGTAAGCCACGTTGTTAGCGATGGGCGCGAGGTAATCGAGCCGGTCGGTGTAGGGCACAAATTGGTTGAACTGCATGTTCTCCGCGATCTTCTCGTCCCCGCGATGCAGATAGCCGATCTCCGGTGTCGCCCTGGTGATGAGTTCGCCGTCCAGATCCAGAATGATCCGCAACACCCCGTGGGTCGAAGGATGCGAGGGACCCATGTTCAACGTGAGTTGCTCGCCCATCAGTTCCCCGGCTTTTTGCGCGTCGCGCACCTGCTGCAGACCCCGGGAGAGGGAGTCGGGTTGTTCGATGATCATTGCCATGGTTCAGGATAAAATCTCGGGTCGTTGCGTCTTTTCTGCGATTAATAATTGGACTTTCCGGGACCTTGTGAAAAATCTCATAAAGCCGCTTCTGTCTTATGCTTATTTCTTCATCTTCACAGAAAAATGCAAGCCTGCCAGTGATCGTTATCATCGGCGGAGGTTTTGGCGGATTGTCTGCCGCGAAGGAATTCAAGGACGCCCCGGTCGAAGTGGTTCTGATTGACCGCAGCAACCACCACCTTTTCCAGCCTCTGCTCTATCAGGTGGCCACGGCCGGATTGTCGCCGGCGGACATCGCCCAGCCCATTCGCGCCATCCTGTGCGACCAGAAAAACGTCACTGTGATCCTTGATGAAGTAAAAGAAATCAAGCCGGACAGCCGCGAAGTTGTCACCGGGGATCTCACCTTCCATTACGACCACCTCATCGTGGCCGCCGGGGCGCGACATCACTATTTCGGGCACGACGATTGGGAACAATTTGCACCGGGACTCAAGAGCCTTGATGACGCGGTCGAACTCCGCTGCCGCATTCTTCTCGCCTTTGAAGTCGCCGAAAAATCCCGCACGGACGCGGAACGTCAGCAGGCCATGACCTTTGTCGTCGTCGGAGGCGGACCCACCGGCGTCGAGATGGCCGGGGCCATTTCCGAACTCGCCCGCAACCCCCTGCGCAAGAACTTCCGCCATATTGATCCCGCCAAGGCCCGCGTCCTCCTCGTCGAAGCCGGCCCGCGCCTGTTGCCGACTTTCTCGCCGAAAATTTCCGAAAGCGGACTGCGCCAACTTCAGCAGCACAAAGTCGAGGTCCTCTTAAATAGCACCGTCACACGACTGGCCGAAGGCGAGGTGAGCATCAACCAGCAGGTCATCCGCACCCGCACCGTCGTTTGGGCCGCCGGCAACAAAGCCACCCCGCTCGCCGCCATGCTCGGCGGGGAAGTGGACCATCAGGGCCGCATCAAGGTCAACCCCGACCTCACCATTCCCGGTCACCCCGAAATTCAGGCCATCGGCGACATGATCGCGGCGACGTATGACGGGGACAAACCCGTCCCGGGAGTCAGCCCCGCAGCCATGCAGGCCGGAAGCCACGCCGCAAAAAACATCCTCACTGTGCTCAATGGCGGTGTCCCCACGCCCTGGAAATATTTCGACAAAGGCAGCATGGCCACCATCGGACGCAACGCCGCCGTCGCCCAAATCGGCCCGTTCCAATTCGGCGGCCTGCTCGCCTGGCTGACCTGGGCTTCCGTGCACCTGCTTTTCCTCATGGGATTCCACAACCGCGCCGCAGTCCTCCTACAATGGATCTGGGCCTACCTGACCTACGTGAAGGGCGCGCGGATCATTTCTGGAAAAGCGGGCAAACGGGGCCTGCTGGACGATTCGGGAACGTCTTCTGGGTAGGGATGGCGCTCCGTCACCGGCAAGATGCCGGTTGTCGCAAGAACGCATACATCGCGGCGTCATGCACGGTTTCTCCGACCATCAAGCGCTGGTGCAGAATCCCCTCGTAAAGTGCTCCCGCCGCCTGCGCCACCCGCCGGCTGGCCGCGTTGCCCGGCGCGACGACGATCTCCATGCGATTCAATCCCAGGTTTTCCAAGCCAAAGTCCCGCAATAATTGCATCGCTTGCCGGGCCGCGCCCAAATTCAATTTTGAAGCCCGGACCCAATAGCCGATATTGCCCATCAAATACTTCCGGCTGATTTCGCTGAGCCCGCACGATCCGGCGATCGAGCCGTCCTCACGATCCATGATGATAAATTCATAATCCGTGTCCTCCTCCCACGCCGAGACGGCATGTCGAACCCATTCCTCCGCATGCGCACGGGAATAATCGTCCGTCAGCCAGGACATCCACCGACTCACGTGTTGCCGCGATTCCGCCGCCGCCGCAAAAAATTCCTCTCCGTCGCTCTCCTCATACGGACAAATGGCAAACCGCAGGCCTTCGTTGAACAAGAGGACGCGCGGGATCATACCTCTCAATACGGTTCGTCCCCGTCATCCCCGCCACCCGGCAGAAGCTGACGGGTGCCGGAAACCTCCCACGTTTCCAGCAAAGCCTCCGGGATTTCGCTCAGAAAACGCGAGGGGCGTTGAAATGCGTCGCCGTAGCCGGAGTTCAGGCGCATCTCGGGATAGGTCAGGTAGAGTTCGTCCTTGCAGCGCGTGACGGCCACGTAAAAAAGCCGTCGTTCCTCTTCCAAACCCTCGGGCGTTTCCGCGCTGCGGGCGCTCGGAAACATTCCCTCGGTGAGCCACAGCACGAAGACAACCTTCCATTCCAATCCTTTGGCCTGATGCACGCTGGAGAGAATCATTTTTTCGCCATCGCCTTCCCCGCCGAAGGCATCGGCGGTTTCCACCGCGCCGAGCAGCGCGAGTTGGGATAGAAATTCCTCCGCATTTTCAAATTGACCGGCAAATCCGCAAAGCGTGGCCAGGTCTTCGCGGCGCGCTTCGTAGTTCGCGAATTTGCCTTTCATGTACTCGTCGTAGAGCGCGAGCAGCACGGAATTGATCATCCCTGCTGGGGCCAGCGGAACACCATCCGGCGCGAGTTCGACCATGGTGTGGGCCAGTTGCTGCCAGCCTTTGGCGGACTTGGCCGGGACTTTCAGATTGTGCAGAAGATCGAACGCGGCCCGTCCGCCCAGTGCGGCGGAGGCCTGGGACCAGAGCGACTCGGCGAATTTCGCGCCGATGCCGGGCAGCAACTTTGCCATGCGCTTGAAGGCAACCTCGTCGCGCGGATTGATGGCGAATTTCATGAAGGCCGCGACATCCTTGATATGGGCCTGCTCGAAAAAGCGCAGTCCGCTGGTGATGGCAAAGGGAATGCCGCGACGGGTGAACTCCAACTGCACGTCCATCGAGTGATAATGCGCGCGGTAAAGCACGGCCATCTCGGCCAGCGGGATGCCCTCCTCCTGCAGCTCCAGAACGCGCTGGGCGACGAAGGCGGCCTGCTGCGAATTGGTCGCAAGCGGCACCAGCGCGGGCCGCACGGGATGGGGCGCGCGGACCGGGGCGAGGTTTTTCGGAAACTGGCGTTCGTTGGCCCGAATGGCGGCGTTGGCCACCTGCAACACTTCGGGCACGCTGCGGTAATTTGTCTCGATCTTGAAAACCTGCACATCTGCATGCCGCTTGGGAAATTGCAGGATGTTTTCAAAATTCGCCCCGCGCCACGAATAGATGCTCTGGGCGTCATCCCCCACGACCATGATGTTGCCGTGGCGGAGCGCGACGGCGTCCACCAGTTCGGCCTGGATGCGGTTGGTGTCCTGGTATTCGTCCACCAGGACATGGCGGAATTGTTGCTGATAGGATTCCGCCACATCCTCGCAGGTGCGAAAAAGTTCCAGCGTCTTGGCAAGCAGGTCGTCGAAGTCCATCGCGTTCACATCCTTCTTCCGCGCCTCGTAGGTGATCTGGGTGTGCGCGATCTGTTCCGCCAGCGGGATAAAGTAGCTGTATTTGGCCAGGAGCACCTGCGCGATCGGAGTGCCGGTATTGACCGAATAGCTGAAAACATCGGCCAGCACCTCGCCCTTGGGGAAACGCCGGTCGGTCGTGCGCAGCCCCTCGCGCGCGACGATGCTTTCAATCAACTCCTCCTGATCATTCCGATCCATGATGGTGAAGCCCTGCCGGAAACCGACGCGCTCGGCATGACGGCGCAGGATGCGGTTGCCAATGGAGTGAAAGGTGCCGCCCCAGATGCCCTCCGCGCCACTGGGCAGCAGCGCGGTCACGCGTTCGAGCATTTCCCGTGCGGCCTTGTTTGTGAAGGTCAGCAGAAGGATGCTGCGCGCGGGCGCGCCTTGCTCGAGCAGCCACGCCACCCGATAAGTCAGCGTGCGCGTTTTGCCGCTACCCGCCCCGGCGATGACGAGGGCGGCTCCCGGCGGGGACGTGACGGCGGCAAGTTGCTGCGCATTGAGTTCCGCCGCGTAATCAATCCGGCTCCGCGCCACAGCGGAACCTTCAATGGTGTATTGCCGGGCCACGAAAAAAGCGGCTACTCTTCCCCGGTCTTGGGCGGCGCGACCCGCAGTGAAGCCATCTGCACCTGGTCAAGGCCGAGGCCGAAGGCGAGGAGCGCGGCGGACTCATCCCAGATGCGCGATTTTTTTTCACCGAATACCACCGCAATGACATCCTTTCCGTTGAAGGAACCACTGGATATCAAACAATGGCCGGCCGCGTCGGTGTAGCCCGTCTTCATGCCATTGCAAAACGAATAGCTGCGCAGGACGCGGTTGGTGTTTTTAATGGCGGCGGTTTTTCCGCTGGCGTAGTGGAAGGTGTGATATTTCGTGCGCATGATGTCGCGCAGCAGCGGATTGAAATAGGCCGCACGGGCCACCCGGGCCATGTCGCGGGCCGTCGAGTATTGGTTCTGGGCGGGAAGACCGTTGGGATTGATGAAGTTTGAGGACGTTCCGCCCAACTGAACCATGCGGTGGTTCATTTTTTCCGCAAAACCTGCCAGATCCCCCGCATTGTCGCGGGCGAGGGCCCGGGCCGCGTCGTTCGGGCTCTTGATCAAGAGGGCGGTGAGAAGCTCCATCCGGGTGTAGGAATCGCCCGACTTGAGGTACAGCTTGGTCGGCTCGGCCAGGGTGTCGTTTGTTACGATGGCAATCGGGTTCGAGAGGTTGCCGCTTTCCGCAATGATAAGGGAGGTCAGCAGCTTCTGCGTGCTGGCGACCGGGCGGCGTTCGTTTTCGTTTTTTTTGAAAAGCACCCTCCCGGTGTTTGCGTCAAACAAGAGGGCGGAACCCGCCGTGACGACCGGCACCGCCGCGCCCGACATTCCGCTGAGGCTGCAAAGAACGAGAAGACAGACCCGGATCACCATGCTGGATTATTTTTGGCGCAGCTTGATGGTGATACGTTTGACCTTGGAGTCGTCGGACGGACTCCACGTTATGAGGTCCGGATCGTCTTTGAAGACGTTGTGGACGACATACCGATCGTAGGAATTCAGCGGCTCGGTTTGGATGGGCCGTCCGGTGCTTTTGACCGCCTCGGCCAGGTGACGCACCTTGACCGCGAGGGCATCGTCCCGCATGGCCCGGTGGTGGTCCACATCCACCACGACGCGCGGCGCGTTTGTGTCGCCGGCCTGGAGAATGCGGTTAAGCAAAAATTGCAGGTCGTCCAGTGTCAGATCGCGACGCCCGATGAGGGCATCCGCCTCGTGGGTGAAAATTTGCAGGACTTGGTGGCCATCGCTCTCCTGCTCTTCGATTTCAAAAACAAAGCCGAGATAGCCCAGCATGGTGTCGAGGATTTCGCGCGGAGTGACGTTGTTGCTCATTGACCGGGACGTTTTTTCTTTTTCCTGGAGGCATCAGACTCGCGTTTGACAGCCACGCTTTTCTTTTCCAGCGTGGGCAGCGGCTTGTTCCGTGTCAGGTAAAGCTGAACGATAGAGAAAAGATTCTGTGTTGTCCAATACAGTGCAAGCCCGCTGGCATAATTGTAGCAGAAAACCAGGAAGATGACCGGCATGAACAACATCATGCGCTGCTGCATGGCGTCGCCGCTCTTGGGGGACATCGCCATCTGCCAGACCATCGTGCCGGCCATGATGATGGGCAGCAGATTGACCGGAAAGTTAAGGCCCGGGATGTGCCCGACGGTATCCGGCTGCGAGAGATCGTGAATCCAAAGGAACTGGCTGTTGCGCAACTCAATCGCGCTGCCCAGCATCGAATAAAATCCGAAGAAAATCGGAATCTGGATGAGCATGGGCAGACAGCCGCTGAAGGGATTTACGCCGTAATCCTTATACAGCTCCATCATCTTCGCATTCATCTTCTGCGGGTCGTCTTTATACTTTTCCTTCACCTCGGCCATTTTGGGCGAGAGCAACGACATCTTGCGCATCTGGTTCGTGGCCTTGTTCTGCACCGGCCAGAGCACGGACTTGATCATCAGCGTGAGAAGGATGATGGCGATGGCGTAGCTGTGAAAAATCCCGTTGAATCCGTTCATGGCCCAGAGCAGGAATTTGCTGACGAAGCCGAACATGCCGAAATTCATGACCAGATCCTGGTCGGCTTTCAGATTTTGCAGGCGCTTGAGTTCCTTCGGTCCGGCGTAAATCAAAAATGATTCCTGCAGGGTTTCGCCGGGCGCGAGGGTGAACTTCGGCATGCCCAGACCGCCTTGGATGCCATGGATCGGCGTGGCGCTGAGAGGGTCCACATCAAGACGCGAAGCCCAGACGGAGATGCCCTTGGTTTTCTCGGTGGTGACAATGGTGCAGAAATACTGGCTGGCCACACCCGCCCAACTCACCGTGGGTTTGCTCTCCTGATAAAGGCTTTTGGCGGCACTCAGGGGGATTCCCAAGAGCGGCACTGCGCTGGCATTGAACCAATTCACATCAATGCCGGTAAATTTGGCGGCATCATGCAACCAATCAAAACGCGTATAAATTGGCAGGTCGTGGGAGTGAATCGGGGCCGCTCCGCCCGTGCTCACAAAATAGCCCGCCCGGGAAACCTCCGCCGCTCCGGTGTTGCGAAACTCCAGTTCCATCCGCACCACGTAAAGATCACTTTTCGTCTCGTCCTGCGGAAGGGTGAAGCGCTTGGTGATCTCCAGTCCGTCGGCATCGCGGCGGGTGAAGACCGCCTCGCTCTTGGCCGGATCCGTCTTCATGGCAAACCCGCCCCACGCCGAACCGGGATTTTCCCCGACCGCACCGATCGGCATCGAACCGGCTTCGTTCAAGGGAACCTTTTTTTCGTGCTCGCCATTGTGCAGCAACAAAACGGCGCTCTCGATCCCGCCCTTGTCATTGCTGAAAACATACTCGGCGTTTCTGGTGGAAAGGATTTCCGTGAGTGCCGTGGTCACGGGCTCTGTGACCATCGGCCCGGGTGCCGGTGAAGCAGGGGCTGGTGTGGCCGGCGTGGCCGGCGGCGTGATGGCGGCCTGCGCGACCGCGGAGGCGGGCGGCACCGGGCGGGAGTAGGTTTTGACGTAGAACCACTGCCAGAGCCCGAGTCCGACGACGGAGAGAATGATGGCGATCCAAGCTTTACGATCCATTAGCAATGTGTTTTGAAAATTTCCGGAACGGGATCATACCCGCTGCCGCCCCACGGATGACACCGGCCAATGCGCCGGAGGCCTATCCACAAACCTTGTCCCGCGCCGTGGCGCTGCACGGCTTCAAGACAATACTGCGAGCAACTCGGCTGGAAACGGCACCCGCCCAGCCCGCCACTCAGAACGTGCAGAAATGGCTTCAGCGTCCAACGGTAAAAATGGATCAGAAATACGATGAGATTGGTCATTCAGGAGCGAGGTAAAATAGAAAGTTGGCGGATGAGAAGCAACCATTCCTCGCGCAATTCTTCGTGCCCGGCTTCTGCCGCCGAGGATTTTGCGGAAACGACCACCAGCCATCCCGGTAAAACCTGCGGCCGGTGCAGGCGGCAGATTTCCCGCAGGCGGCGTCTCACGCGATTGCGAACCACCGCGCAACCCACCCGGCGCGACGTAACGAGCCCGAAGCGGGTTTCTCCCTCCTCCCGAGCCGCAGTCACGCGGAGAAAACGCCCCTGCACGGAACGCCCTTTCCGACGGACAAGAGCAAATTCCCGGCTGAGCCGGATGCGCGCGCCGCGGGGAAAACCGAGGCGTTCAGGCCTGGGTGTGACGGGCGAAATGGATTTCGACACCCTTCGGCAAAAGCCGCTTGCGACCACGCTGGCGGCGACGGCTCAGAATGGCTCGGCCGCTCTTGGTTTTCATCCGCGTGCGGAAGCCAAATTGCTGTTTGCGCGTGCGCTTGCTCGGTTGATAGGTGCGTTTCATAGCTCAGAAATCAGTGGAATAGGTGAGTATTGCCGGTTTTTCCGGAAAGTCAATGGCTTTACAACTCATGGGGGTTAAGTTTTTCCGACACCCTCTGGATCGAGATCGCCCGGCCCGTCGTTTCGTCCACTTCGACCAGGGCCCCGCAAATCCGAACCGGCCCCCTCGCCACGGGAAAATGCCCGGGCAGGTTGTCCATGAAACGCTTGATGATCGGCCCCGGTTCACGCCCCAGGCACGAATCATCCGGACCGCACATGCCCGCGTCGCAGAGAAAGGCCGTTCCTCCGGGAAAAATCCGCTCATCCGAGGTTTGAACATGCGTGTGCGTGCCGAAGACGGCGGAAACCCGGCCATCCAGGAAACGTCCCATCGCAATTTTCTCGCTGGTCGTCTCAGCGTGCATGTCCACGATGATCACCTGCGTTTCTTCCCGCAAACGCTCCACCTCCGCCTCGGCGGCGTGAAAGGGGTTTTCCAGGATCGCCTGCATAAAAGTGCGGCCCTGCACGTTGAGAACCGCCACTTTGCCCTTGCTCGTCTCCAGCACAATACTTCCCTGCCCCGGCGCGCCTTCCGGATAGTTGATCGGACGCAAGAGTCTCGGCTCCGTCGCAATGAATCCGGCGGTCTCCTTCTGATCCCAGACATGATCCCCGGTCGTGATCACGGCCACGCCACAGCGCAAAAGATCAATCGCGATCCGCCCGGTGATGCCCCGTCCGCCTGCGGCATTCTCTCCGTTGACGATGACAAAATCCACGTCGCGCTCTTTCAGAAAGGCGGGAACCATCCGGGTCACGGCATTCCGACCAGGCTCACCCACAATGTCTCCGAGAAATAAAATACGAATCATAAAGACACTTAATCACAAGCCCGATCGGGAACACAGCGCGGATTGAAAAAATCCTGCGCGGCGTTTTTTTGTCTGGCGGGGGAGGGGGGAATTGGACCCGAATTGCCCTCCGGGATCAGTTCCCCCTCGGACGTGTTCACCGCTATCTGAGGCTGTCGCAAGATCGCTGTCGTCAAGCGCCGCAAAATCACCGATCCGGAAATCCTGGCTGACGAGGAGGCCGTGCTCTCGCGCCAGGCGTCCTGCGCAGGAAAATATCCGGCCCGCATGCGTCGGGGGCGTGCTCCGGCTGAGGTGGACACAAAAAATCGGAGCAGGCGTTAAGCGATAAAATACGACATTCCGCGATCCCCGGCCAACGGGGGATTGCGATCCTTTAGCGCCCAGCCGCGGCCTCTCCGCAGGCCGAGCTTGACCTTTGAGACTGCGGGGCGGAACTTTAAGCCATGCTTATTTCCCGAGATCTCAACGAGAAAATCAATGAACAGGTCGGCTACGAATTCGCCGCCAGTATTCAGTACACGGCCATCGCCGCCCATTTTGACGCGGAGTCCCTCCCCTTCCTCGCCCAGCATTTCTACAAGCAGGCCAACGAGGAGCATCAGCATGCGATGAAATTCATCAAGTTCCTTGTGGATACCGGTGCGCGCGTGGAAATTCCCGTCATTGGAAAACCCGTTGCCAGATTTCCCTTCGCCGAGGATGCCGTAAAGCTCTCGCTCGAACAGGAAATCAAGGTCACCAACCTCATCAACGGCCTGATGGATCATGCCCTCAAGGAGAACAACCACATCGCCGCGACGTTTCTCCAATGGTTTGTCACCGAGCAACTTGAGGAAGTCAGTTCGATGGATCAGCTCTTGAAAATCGTCCAGCGCGCTGGAGAAGCCAATCTCCTGCTGATCGAGCAATACCTGGCTGGCAACAAACGCGCCGGAGGTTCCCAGGCACAAGGAGCAGCATGAGCACCGGCGCCACCATCAGCACCACGCGCGATGTGGAAGTGTCGCGCATTCCCAGCGGGGAAAAGATCACCATCCCGGCGGAAACCCAGGTCGTCATCACCCAGGCGCTCGGCGGTTCTTTCACGGTCCTCGTTCCCAGCCAGGCCGGCCTCTACCGCATTGAGGGCCCCGATGCCGACGCCATTGGCCAGGAAAAACCCTCCGATCTCGCCCAACCGGTGGACGGCGATCTCGAAAAAGCGGTCTGGGATCAGCTCAAGACCTGCTACGATCCGGAAATCCCCGTCAACATTGTGGACCTCGGCCTCGTTTATTCACTCGACCTCAAAACCGCCGAAGGCGGCGGCAGCAGCGGC
>Ga0114978_10002901_pt1 | contig 14081 bp, 9 predicted proteins | sample S_140212_EF_Meta_FD_87027 | JGI IMG/M metagenome (GOLD analysis project Ga0114978, IMG submission 87027) | Freshwater microbial communities from Lake Simoncouche, Canada to study carbon cycling - S_140212_EF_MetaG | ecosystem: Environmental > Aquatic > Freshwater > Lake | place: Lake...
ATTTCTATATTCTTCATCTACTGATGTTTCTTCTTTGTTAAATCTTGGAAGAGCCGTTCCTAAAACTTTTTTTACTTTCTGTGATGGTAACTGTCCTTGTTGTGCAGTCGTCATTTGTTGAAGTTTTTTAGAAGCATTTGTAGTTCTTACTCTTGTATGATCCGATCCAACAACAAAACTTTTACTCTCTACTTTCATCTCACCACTATCAACATAATCTGCCGCAGTATCAATATAATCTGCCGCCTTTGTAATTTTTGATTGAACCCACGCCTCCACATTTCCCTCACCCTTACCCATTTTTTTCTTTAGTCTTTTTACTGCCGAAATAATAGTTGAAAGTTCAGAACGAGCCATTGAATACTCGTGATCCTTTTCTTCATTTGCTGGATGTGGTTTGTTGGGATCATATGAATTTGATGCTAAAGCAACTGGGGTTGAAAACATATCCCAATACTTAGGTCCATATTTACATTCATCTCTAGTTTCTTCTTTTGCACATTTTGGACAATATCTTACCATTCCAGTTTCTTCTTTGATAGAACGACAATCTGGAACTTCTATTCCATCCTTGATTTTTGTCTTCGTAGCAACTTTACCAGGCCAACACTTACTAGCACCTACATTTTTACGTGCTTGCTTTAAACCTTCTTCAATATCTAAAGTTTTTGGATATCCTTTCTCCCCTGGTTTTTTTGGAGGTTTTCCTGCTTTTCTGCGAGCATGAATATTTGCCCAAAGACCCTCCTTCCCTTCAGTAACATCCTTAAATTTTTTATGCTCCTTCTTTGCAGATGCTTCCATTTTTTTAAGTCTTGTATAGTAGTCTGGAATTTCGTCTAAATGCTGAAGAGCAATGTCCATAGCAAGTTTATGATCCTTAGTATGCTCGTGCTCAATTGGTTCTCCCATATCAACTTGCTTCTGAATATCTGAGACATCCATACGATGCTTCTTTGCAATCTGTTCAACTGATTTATGAGGTTTTAATTTCTGCACAATTAAAAAAATTATTCCTTAGTATTATTTAGAAAACCTTGCTTAAGTAGTTTTGATAACTCTGAGGTTGATCCAACAAATACTGCGTTATTTGTGACATTATTCGTAGTTTTTACAACATCTTCCTCAACATCCTTAAGTTTCTTTTGAAGGTCGATTAATTTATCAGTAGTATCAGCAACATTTTTAATCAATTGACCAGCAACTTCATATGCTCTTGGAGAACCTCCCTCTCCAGCAAGTTCCATAATTCCATTAATTGCTTCTTGACCCTTTTCAATCAAAGAATAAAGATTTGCTCTTGTGTATTCATAATCTTTTTTAATGTCACTTTCTTCTCTAGGTTTAATAATTTCTATCTCACATGTTTTGGAGTCACTCTCAATTATTTGGCTGTCAAGGTTTAATGCTTTATCCAATTTATCGTAACTATTTCTCATACTATTTAAATATCAGTTTGCTGAGATGAACTATAAGTTTTGCCGTCGTCAAAATATTCCCAAGAACCATCAAATCCAAAATCATCATCCGGTTCTGCATTTATTGGATCTGGTTGGACTGTATATCTTATTTCTCTCTTAGCAGATGCTATATCGGTAGTTGTATGCGTATCAACTTGAACTTTACGAATTAATCCATCCGTAGTAGAAGCAATAGGACCAAACAGGTATGTTTTTGCTGTAAATTGTAATGTATAAATTAAAGCTCTTCTTGTAGAAAAATCACCTTCATAATCGTCTTGAAAAGAAATATTATCTAATACTACTGGAACATCTCTTTTCTCTCCTATTGAATTTACCAGATCAACAGTTAGTGTAAATGCTGGTTGAAAATATGGTAAAATTTGTTCTATAATCTGTAAAGAATCATCATTCAATTTGCTTAAAATATTTAATTCAAAACCAATATTATATGGAACTGGTAAATATACTTTTTTTAAATTATTCCCATCAGATGCTTTAAATGTTTGAGTTACCCCAGATTTTCTTGAAGAGTCATACTGTATTGAATTCATTTCAAAAGACATTCTTGGTAATGTAATTTGAACTGGTTTATTTAAATCTGGTTGTTGTTCAATTCTTGCTAGAAATTTTTGAGATGGTCCATATGAAATAGGAACTCTTATTTCACTATAAGTACCTCCATCAGCATCCTTATGTTGTATGTACAATTGATTAAACAAAGTTCCAAATGAAACTATTGTTTTTCTAATGATTTCGTGATAGTAATAAGTTCCTAACATTAGTAATTTCCGAATGGGTTTGATTCTGTAAAATCTAGAATTAGATCTGCTTCTTCTTCTATTTCATCGTTTTGTTCATATTTATCAGAAAATTCAGTTCCAGATGTTGTCTTTAATGTGTATATTGATGAGGATGCGGTTCCTACTATATTTTCTCCAGGAATAAAATCACCATCAATTACTCCAACAGTTAAAATATTGGTATCTTTATCCCAAGATTTAACTCTGGAAGTTGTTCCAGATTCAGATCCTCTTATTATTTCATTAAACCTATAAGTTCCTATGCCAGTTAAAAGCGGAGGTGGTGCAATTGTTATTGTTGGAGATGTAGTATACCCAATACCAGCATCTCTAATTAATATTTGAGTTATAGATCCTGATGTTCCAACAACTGCAATTCCCCTTGCAGTAACTCCAGATCCAACTGTAGGGTTACTAAAAGTTACAATTGGAGGTTTGACATAACCCTCACCATAACTACTAAATCCAACAACACGAGCACCATAAGATCCTTCTACAAAATCCGCTGTTGCTGCTGCACCAACACCATTTCCATTAGAATAAATGGTAACGGATGGTATAGAAGTATATCCAGATCCTGGATTAACTAATAATATTTCTTTTATTGAACAAACTCCACCTTTACATGTAGTAATTGCTACTGCAGAAGCTGATATTCCTCCTGCTGGTGCTGGTGAAAAACCTACTGTTGGAATTCCAGTATAACCATTACCGTCATTATTGATAATTATTCTTCTAACATAACCGCTAGAAATTCCAGATGTGGCATTTGCAGTTTGACCAAACGAAAATAATTGTAAAGATGTAATATATCCTTGCTGCTGCAAAGTGCCATCTATTTCATCAACCGCAGTACTAACATCAGAAAATCCTCCAATCTCATCTTCATATTCAAATAGTTCACACTTTAATTCATAAACATAAGTTTTTCCTAACTGATAAAATGGTTGCTCATGCTCAACAAATTTAACTTCAAATAATCTTTTGCCAAGAGGGAAGTAAATAATATCACCTTCTCTAGGTCTTGTTGTTAAAACTATTTCATTATCATCCATTCCTTCTAAAAATGGAGAAATGAAATCTTCAAATCTTTCTTTTGAAATTATTAAAGTTAATTCATCCCTTAAACTCATTCCAAATTTAGTTAGAATATCTCCAGATCCACCATAACCATCGAAATTACTAACGTATGCTTCAATCGAATAGTTATCATCAAATCTTGATGTTTGAACCTCTCTAAAAATAGTGTTTTTTCTGACAAATTTTCTGGGTATGTATAAAACTTCAACACCGTATATTTTTAGATGTTCATTTACCAGTTCTTGTATTAATCTTTGTTCACCAGGAGATCCTTGGAGAAAAAATGAATTTAATGCCATATTAACCGATCATATCTAATGGTGGAAGTTCATATTCTAGAGTCATTCTTTGTTTAATATCTTCTAATTCTTTTTCTGCATCTTCATATATTTCTCTTCCATTTAATTCTACTCCACCTGGAAGTTTAACACCCCTAAATTTTATTAAATTTTGACCCCATTGCTTTTTAATTAATGCAGTTAAATATTTTTTAATAAAACTATCATTATATACTTTAGTAAACTCATTTGGATCTAAAATTCTATAACAATCTATTATAAGAAAATCACCAGCATTATTTCCTTCCCAATTAAAATCTAAATATAATCTATTTTGTCTTTTATTGAATCTAATTTGTTTATCTGTTGTAAGTAAAAAATCAATATCCTCAAGATATGATTTTGTCATAGAATATTGAAGAAGTTGTATAGAATTAAAATAATATAAGTCATTTAAAAATAATTGATATTTAATACTAAACATTCCAGAAGATATTGTACTCGAATTAAATTTAAATATTTTTTCAATACCAATTATAGAATCTGGAACCTGTATATAATTTGAAGATTCGTAAAAATTAAATGTTTTAGTAACACCATTAACATTTGATGATCCAGTGGTTGTAACTATTCCAGAACCAACTGGAGATTTTGCATTTGCAGAACCTCTATCAATATCTTCTTGAGTTATTTGATATTTTAAGTACATTTTTTCAACACCATCAAAGTGTCTTTCATAAAAGTACTGTAAAGCATCATCTACTGCATCATCTATTTGGTCGTCATCGACATTAATTTCTAATATAGGAGCACCTAATTTTCTTAAACAATAATCTACTAGTTGTTGCCTGGATGCTGGTTTAGCCATATTTTTACTTAGTAACTCCTTCTCTAACTAAAGCCATACCCTCAACAACTCTTGTAGTTGAATTGTTATTTGTAAGTAAAACATCATATACATATCTTCCAGGTTTTAGTGATGATGTTGTAGTGGATCCCAAACTAATTCTAATTTGACCAGTTTGCGTATTAACAATAGAAGATGTGAAAGTTGTTACTCCAGTACTTCCCGACCACTTTCTCATTTGAGATTGTACACTTGCTGAAGATAAATTCATCGCAGAATTTGTGGCACTATCTTCCAGAAAAAAATCTTGAGAAAAAGATGCTCCAGAATTAATAACCAGATTACTTACATATATTGAGGCCATTATTCTAGTGCCATAAGTAATATATGAAATATTTATGTTTCATCTTTATTAAAAACTGCAAGTGAAGATAAAACCTCTTGCTGTTTCAAATACAGTTTGAAATAAGATTTTGCTATATTTTTTAAAGATTTAATATCATCAATATTATCTATTTCCGACGCAAATTTAAAATATTCAAAACTTTTACTTAAATTTTGCAATTCAATTTCATCAGGATTCATTTAATAACCTCCTTATTAAAGATTTAATTTCTGATAATTCTTTTTTTAAATTATCAATTTCATTTTTTTGTTTAAGTTTTTCGTCTCTTAATTTAAGATAGTTGTTATATTCAATATTGTCTGCATTCAATATTGCGCCAGTATTTTCATCTCGGTATAAATTTTTATGCCCTTCTATTGGTATCATTATGCTAATGCAATTGCTCTAATATCCTTAAATTTTAATGGTCTTGCTTCATTTGAACCACTCATAACTATTTTAATAACAAATCCGACAAACTGACCTAAATTGTCTGCTGTAAATTCATATTCAGAATATTCACCTTCTGCAGTTGATCCAACATAAAAATCAGAAGTTCCATCATTAAGTGAAGTATCTATAATTGTATCACCAACACCATCCCCATTTATGTCTTTTAGATTACTATATCCTGGGAAAAATTCATAGGATTGGTCAACTTCACTAGAATCTGGACGTATCAATTTGTATAATATTCTAAAATCGTTGGATGAAGATTTATAGCAATTGGTTATTACTTTAAGAGATGATGCTGGTTTTAATAAAGTAATTTGATTCGATATGTAAATTGATGAATGTGGATCATTTATTAATAAATTTGATCTATTATCAGAAATGTAATTGGATATTGGAGTATTTAATTTGTTTCTAATAAGGGCAATTGTAGCACCTTCGGAAGTATCTATAACTGGAGAAATATTTGAATCTCTTGTCCTTAAAGTTAAAGAAATGAGCATAGATTTTAATCTAGGAATTCCAGAAACATTATTGATTTCATTAATTCTAGATGCTATTAATTTTGGTGTGTCAAAATCATTTTTAGAATTTAAAGCTAGTGGAAGAAGACCTTGATCAACAAAAGATGATTCTGATCCAGAAGCACTAGTTCCCGATATTGTTCTAATTGAACTATTTAAAGATGTTCCTGGTGGAGTTAAGATATTAAATTTTGGAATAATTGAATTATATTGATAATTTTGAGTTATTTTGCAATTAGATCCCCCAAATGTTTTTTCTTCCAAAAATGTAGAATTACTAGATTCTCCAGTAACAAATCTTAGATAATAACTGTCTGAAGTTTCTAATGATTTTAGATATTGAGAATCTGTTTTTCTATGTGTCGTATTAATTCTCATTAAAGAAACACCATTACATTCGTACTTATAAACCATGTCACCAGCATTATGATTTCTAATTATGGAATTATTAACTCCTCTAGAAGAAATTTGTAATGTATTTGCATTAACCGAACTGTATGAAATAATTTCATTATTAATTAAAACATATCCGGTATTAATACCAGCAACACCTCCACCATCAAAACTAGAAAATGTTGAAGTACTTGCAACAGATATTGTATTACTTTGAGAAGTTATACTTGATGTTAATTCTTGTGGATTTGTATCTGGAAATGCACCACTAATAGTAATATAATTATTATTATCATGCATACCATGGTTATAATGGTCAACTTTAAATGTTTTGCCATCATATAAGTCATTCAAAATTTTTGGAGTTTGTGTAACTGTAGTTCCAGCTAAAGCAACTTGTGTACCATTTTGGTCGAAATAATATAGAGTATTTCCCAATTGAATTGTTCTTCCTGGAACGTTGGTTAATAATAAAGTATCAATTCCATTTAAATTGGAAACGGATATTAATACACCAGTTCCTTTTGGATTGTATCCAGTGGAAATTCCTAACAAGTCTCCTTTTGAATATCCACTTCCAGAATTTACTATGACTGCGCTACTTAATTTTCCACCAGTAAATGTTAAATTGGCAGTAGCTCCATATACGTTAGGACCAAAACCATTTACGGTGAATAGGGGAACATTTGAATAAACACCATTAGAATATCCAATTCCAACATTTGTTGTTGTTATTCCTGATATTTTTCCTGCAGATTTTTCTATAAATCCATAATTTCCATTTGAAAATTGTATTTTTTTACCAAAAGTATAAAAATCATTAGCATAAGAAGTGGAAATTCCAATTACATATTTCTGAGGAAAACCTGTTATTGGGTTTGATACTAGTTTATCATTATTGCTGTCATAAAATTCACCAGAAGATGTGTCCGAAAGAATAGGATTTGTAAAAAATACTGTTCCAGCAGAGACAAATTGAGCTTTATATAATTTAAATTTTAAATCTTGTAATAAAGATGCTGAAGGAATAGCTCCATTTTGTGGCTTGTATAAATTGCCACCTATAAACTGATTAGAATATATTATTTGTTGAGCATTAGGATAATTTTGAGTCTGGACAGTTGATTCGTTTGATACTGCAGTCCAAACAGAATATAAAGAAGATGATGGCGAATAAATTCTTACGCAATATTGTTTGTTGGGTTCCAAATAAAGTGGTGATGGTAATTTAACATTAGTAGCAACTTCACCATTAGTAGAAGTGTTAACTTGACTTGGTAAAAGTTGAATCCTAGCAAAATCTTGCAATAATTTATCTGTCGGAGTTCCACCAAGATCAACCTCACCAATTTCAATAGTTACCTTTTCATTAAGATCCTTTTCTGCAAAAAATAAATCAATAGAAGTTAAAAATCCACCAGAATTGTCAACTTTAAATGTTTGTGACAAATAACTTTTTGATGATAAAACTGAAGATCTAGTTAAAACTGGTCTTCTAATGATACTATTATTAGAAAAATTTGAATTTTCTGATAGATATAATGTGGATTCGCAAAGACCTTGTCTTATCTGTATTGATGATGTGGGTTGTGTATTAGTTGCTGTTTGTAGTTTAAAAGTTTTATCTCCTACACCAAAAACGTTTGATGGTAATAAAGGTGAAAATGGATTTCTAATAAAGAAGCATCCTATTAAATCGCCATATGTATCTGAAATAAGGTCTTGATTACTTACAGTACACTGAGCTCCACTAGATCTTCCAACTAAAACCATATTATAGGAAATATAACCATAAAATCTACCATCAGCATTATCTGATAAAGAGTACGTATCTATGTTTAAAACTGTGGTTGATTGTGAATAGTCAGAAAATATTTCTGAAGTTTGATATGGATTGGATGGATAAGTTTCTGACGGTGAATTATAAGACCCATATTTGTGGTTAGGTGTGCATAGTCTTGCAGAAAATACTTTCACATTTCCTTCATAACCATCTATAGTTTCCCCAATACTAAAAATACCAGATATCATAGATATTTTTAATAATTTTGGAATTACATCAAAAGAAGTTGATCCATCAAAATATGGAGTATACTTTGAAAAAGGAAATAAATTTGATCCAAGAAACTCAACATTTCTTGACCTCATTTTATTGCTAGTTTCTCCACTAAGATATAAATTGGATAAGTAATTATTTTTCCACTCGCTTTGAGTTCTTACAACTTTACCTTTAGTTGAGTTTATTGTTTTAACCCAAGCATCGGTTGAGGGACGAAGTCTAACGTTTCCATTATAATCTGATAATCCATGTGGATTAATATTTTCTTTAGACGTAGCAAATGGTTGAGATATATCTCCCCATACAACTTCAGAATAATTTAAAGTAACTAAATCACCCGTTTTCTTAACATTAGCATCAACTAAATCTAAATTTTGAGAATAATCAGCACTTTCTAAATTTGTTCCTTGACTAGGTAATATTTGTGTTTTGAGGGATGTAATAGATACATCTGCACTCATTTCACCATCTTCAGAATTAATAGAAACTTTTGCATCAGGATTTTTATAATCAACTAAATTTGAATTTATAAAACTGTCTGCAAAAAATCCACATTTATATTTTGATAATCCCAATCCTTCATTATCAATAATTTGTAAAGATTTAATATCCAATTCCAATAAACTTAATGAGGCAAAATTTTCAAGATTTTTAATTCTATTTTCTAAAGTTCCAATATCTTTCATAGTATATCTTTTATTTTCAATTAGAGAAATTTTAACATCATCTACATTATAAACATATGCTGGTATTTGTATATTTGCAATATCCATACCGTCATCTAAAGAAGATGGTTCTTGTGGATTTACTGATGATGAACCCGTAATTAATTGGAAGTTGCCATTTTTATTTAAAATTAATCTATCTATTCTTGGGACATAATGTGAATAAGAAACTTTAGTAGATTCGTTGGGTGATACAACTATTTGTATATTTGATTGTGCTGTTGAAAAATTTCTACTAGAAAAGTCAAAAGGAGATGATGATTCTGATGTAAATTTGGATACTCTTGGTCTAAAATCTAACACATCAGAAGACCTATACCCATTTTTTAAAATGGCAACATCATTTTTGAAATTGGATGAGTTGTAACTATTTGCTGTGTACAAATCTCCAGAATCTGATTCGGAAACTTCAAAATAATTGAAAATTACTAATAGTTTTTTTGCTGGCGAATTAGAACCAAAATTTCTAACTAATTTAGAATAATCATAATATTGATCTTTTTGCCCCCTATCTAAAGTAAAATCATTTGTTTTGTTTATATAAACTCCAGGAATAATATTTAATATTGAAGTTGATATTTTTGATTCTTCAAAATTTGCAATATCATTAGTTTGAAATTTATTTGAATTTAAATAAACAAAACTAATATCAGTTCCTTGAACATCTACAATTTGTCCAACTGCTTCACTTGAAGATCCATAAATTTTTTCACCAACAATTGCTCCAGATACTGCTTGTGAAGAAAATGTCAGTTTATCTAAAATTGGAGATTCTGAATTGGATGATTCATATATTGCTATAATGTTGGAAACATCTGGAACATTTAAACATATTTCTTCATCTTCTACTCTAGTTCCATAGTATGTACTAGTTGTTAATCCACTAATTCCATTTGAAATACCCAAAGATGTTTTTGTAATTGCTAATTTTTGACTTCTCTTATAAAGTTTTGTTTTATTGCGAACAGAATTTTTTGTTATTGTGCAAATAACAGACACGTTTCCTGATTGAGATGGTTTTAAACCATAAAAAGATAGGTCTGCTCCATTATTGGTTATTTCTATTTTTTCTGAAGTTAAGTTTTCTACTGTTCCATCACCATAAAAAATAGAATATCTTTCTGGAGAAAATGGTTCAAAATATCCACTACTAATTGAAAAATCTCCAGAAACAGATAAAGAAAGTGTTCCAACACTTGAAGTACTTTTTTGTGTTATTTGTTTTGTTATGGTTATTGATGACGATGATAAATCTACAGAAGAAACATCTTTATTTGGGAGATTAATATATAAATTTGATTTATCTTTATTTTTAATAGTTGATTCCCCTAAAGAAAATAATGAAGATACTGCAGATCCTGATGGAAGAGAACCGACACAAACATTTGGTACTGTTGTAACTCCAACTACATTCATACTAAGACCATCTTCACTTATTGATACAACTTTATTATAATTTTCCGTAGAAAATCCTGCTACTTGATATCTTATAATAGAATCTGTTCTTATTCCGGAGAAAATTTTTCCAGAAGAAGTAACAGTACTAATTCCAGAAACTGATGGTTGAATTGTTATAGTATCTGATGGACCAAATCCTGGAGCAATATTTTTTTGTAAAAATACATCTGCAGAAAAATCAGTAGACAATCCACTCAAAGAAACATCTGAAGATTTTTGATATACCGATTTTATATCTTTTGGACTATAAACTTTTATTTTTTCTACAGTTCTTATTAAATTTTTATTATTGTTAAATATTATTTGCTCATTTCTAATAAAAGATCCTGAAGTTTGATATAAAAATACTGTTGTTCCATTATTTGGATTTTCTGCAACATATCCAGAAGCTCCACTACTTAAACCTCTTACAAATGAAGATTTCTTAACTTCGTTCGTAACACTCGAATTTACAGTTATAGTTGTGTAAGTTTGTAAGTCATAAAGATAAAGATTCCACCTACTAGACTGATTTTGATATGGGCTATCACTAGCAGAAAAAGAATATGCTCTAGCCTTTCCTATAGTTGTTCCTGATCCTGCAATATTGCTAGATTTTCTATTATCGAATAATCTAATTTCGTAGTTATTATTCAGACCAATTGCAGGAGATCCTGAAACATTATTCAATACTATCAAATTACCCATTTCAAACAAAACAGGAGAATTAAATACAGTATTTACTGATCTTGTTTTTTTTGCGTCTAATATTGTTGTTGAAGATTTTTCAATATCATTTCCATTAACATAGGCTTTTCCTGAAGAAATTTTAACACAAAGTAAATCTTCACTAGGTGTATTATTTTGTTCGGTTGTTTGATTTTGCTTAAAAATTCCTTTTTGATCTGTTAAATTATTTAATGAATCTTCAACAAAAACTGAAAAAGGACTTAATGCAAAATTTCCAGATTGCTCATAGGTTCTTTTTGCAATATAATCTTTTATTAAAGAATAATCACTAGTATCTTTTATTTTTCTAACAACTCCATCAGTAATTCTTAATATTTCTATAAAATTAGTATCTTCATAATCTGTTAAAAGTTGTTTTGATAATTTTGTTTTTAATCTAAATCTATCTGCTCCTGGAGCGGAATAATTTGTAAATCCCTTGGCATTATCGTATAAAGAAGAGTCATCATACGAAGATATAAATGTTTCGGATACTGATAAACCAACTCTGTATGATGGACTATTGTTATACTGATCTAATATAATTGTATCTTGATCAACAGTAACAAACAAACCACGTATAAAATAAATTCCTGGAGAAATCGATACTGCAGATCCTATTGCAGTCGAATTAGTATCTGATAGTGAAGCAACAGTATTTCCTGAAGTTATAGTGGTATTTCCATATTTTACATTATCTAAGGTTGTTAAAGTTTCCCCATCAATAAAACTCAAATTTTCATTATTTGAGTTTGAATTTAAATATTTTACATATAATGTTGTTACATTTTCAATAGAATTATTTCTAGACACAACATTTTGAACTACTGCCGTAATTTGAGAAATATCTCCGAATAAACGTTTTCCTATAAGTTCTTTATAATAAAATTCTACATCCAATCCCAAATGGATGGGATTTATTTTAACTGCATAGTAGTTTGGATCATAAGAAACTTCACCAGGAATAACAACTGATCCGTCTTTAAAAATACTTTTTCCTAAAGAAGATATTTGATCTTGTAATATAGATTGTAATGTAGTTAATTCTCTAGCCTGAACTGGATATCCCGGCTTAAATAAAACTTTATAAAAGTTTTTAGTTGCATCAAAATCATCAAAATATGGTGATACGTTTAAATTTGTTTTTGCCATTTTAATTTAAAATTCCAGTACGATTTTAATGTCTTCTTTTTGTTTTGGATTTCGGTTGACAATAGGTCTACTGTCAATATATAATACTTCACCAGATCTTTTATTTATTTCTGGTTGAGAAATTCCATTAACAAACGTTGAGTTTAAGTTAACAGATTTTGTATTAGATAAAACTAAAACACTTTCTTGAAATGATGGATCAATTGCTGCACTAAAACCAGATTGTGAAGTTATTAAACTTCCTGCAGTTGAAAATCCTATAGGACTTCCTTGAGTAAAAACATTTTTTGAATCTTTTTGATCATATGATAAGTCATTAAAATATAAAGATCTATCTGTGATATATTTTAAAACTTTTGTTTCACTATCATATGAAGCAACGTATCCAACTGCAGTTCCAACTCCAGATATTGGTTGATATATTTTTGTTCCAGGTGTTAAGGATTCTGGTGATGAAACTGTATTTGAATTTAATTTTATAGAATATAAATTTGAAAAAGTAGAATTACTGTATATTGATGATGCAGATCCAGCTAAAGTTGGATTTTTGAGAATACCTATTTGTGCAAATTTGATGTCAGTAGGAAAATCTTTTGTGGAATCATCAAATCTAGCATAAACCAACACCCTTTCACATCCCAACTCCTTATACACATCAAATCCATGTCCTCTTGATGGTGGTATAATAGGTATTAAATGGGCAAAAGAAGTTGCACCTTGATTTATTGGAGATAAATCAACTCTACCGTAAGTATAATTTTTTCCACCGTTTGAAATTAATACATCGTTTATTTTTCCACCAATAACATCAACAATAACTTTAGCTCCTTCACCATCACCCAATATATCCAAAGTTTCTGTTGATGAATTATATCCAGATCCTGGATTTTCTATATAAACTTTTTTTATTTGGTTTTCATTTACTAGAGAATCTCCACTATTTCTAACTGCTTTAACATCAGGATCATTTGAAGTCTCCCAATCTGCAGGGACTGGTATGTATTCGATAGAATCAAATTTAATAATATCACTTGGAGAAACTGTAAACAAATATTTCCAAACATATCCATCTCCACTTTCCCCAGCTCTTGATGGTTCTAAATCTATAAAAAGTGGTTCATCTTGGGAAGGATTTCCCAATCTATTGGTTGATTTTGATCCATTATCAATACATAAGTAAACCCGATAATCTTTATTAATTACATAATAATTTGCATCATATAATCTATATGAGTTTGTTTTAGGGGATGGATTTTGTACAGAATAATCGTGCCTATACAACTCATATATTGTATTTTTTTCCCATGAAACTTTTCGTATCAATCTTCTAATGTTATCTGAGGTTATTCTTTTACCAAAGAGAATAGTATCTTTAACATGATCCAAGTAATTGAAACTATCTTCGGGAGTTGGAATTGCAGAATCCCAGGTTGAAGTTCTACCAAATCCAACTTGAGTGGGATTTGATAGAGATAAAAATATATAATAAGAGTTACTTGGATCCCTAACCGAATCTAGAAAATTTTTAGAATTTAATACTCTAAATTGGTCAGTAACTATTGCCGCCATTTATTATCTTACACCATTTTATCTATATTTATAAGTTATTCGACAACTATTTTTATTAATCCACCAAGATCTCTTAATCCATATCCACGCCTTTGGATTGTTGGGAAGGTTGACAATCCAGAAGTTGTGGTATATGCAGTTAAAGCAATAGATATTGGTGAAGATGATCTTGTTATATTACTAAATC
>Ga0114978_10002903_pt1 | contig 14078 bp, 14 predicted proteins | sample S_140212_EF_Meta_FD_87027 | JGI IMG/M metagenome (GOLD analysis project Ga0114978, IMG submission 87027) | Freshwater microbial communities from Lake Simoncouche, Canada to study carbon cycling - S_140212_EF_MetaG | ecosystem: Environmental > Aquatic > Freshwater > Lake | place: Lake...
AACGGTACGAAAGTAGTGCCCCCGGTCGATGTTGGCCATCGGTGCCTTGGGATTCACGCGCGCTTGAAACCCAATCACGGGAGCCGCCACCGTGCGCACCGCCGCCGTGAGCTGATACTCCAGCCACGGACTGTTCAAAATTACGACGGATGCCCGCCCCGGGTTTCGATCCGCCCACAAACTGAGCACCAGACCGCCCGTTGAGTGCCCCATCAGCACGAGCTTGCGCTCGGGGGTCTCTCCTTCGCCATGCCCCATTTCGGTGAGTGCGGCCTCGATTTCCTCGTCATAGGTGGCGAGGCTGTCGATGTATCCCGGTGTCTGATTCGGGCGGATGCTGCGCCCATACTTGCGCAAATCGAGCGCGTAAAACTTGGCCCCTAGGCTCCGCCAGTATTCGGCGAGATGCGTCTGAAAGAAGTAGTCGGAGTACCCGTGGATGTACAGCACGTCAGCATCGTGGGCAACGGGGTGGGTGTCCTTCGCTCGCGTGCCCCGCGTAGCCCGCGTACCCCGCGATTGATGGCTCCCGAAGGCGATGCGGTGCCACAGGCTGGGCCGCTGAACCGTGGCGGCGCGCGGCACGTACCGCACGAGAGTAGCCACAACCTCGCCCGCCGAATCGGGTTTCAGCGGAAGCGTGAGTTGCTCAAAGGCATCTCCCAAGACATCGGGCCCCCACGCAGGTGTCAACTGGTTCACTCTCCCCATCCTGCACCACATTCCCGTGGGACGGGAGGCTCCTCAGCCTCCACTCCGCACTATCTTTACGAATCAGTCGAAGGTAATCTGACTAAGTAAGTTAGTCAGATAAGGGTAGATGATGAAAACAGTAAACATGTTGGAAGCGAAGACAAACCTGTCACGCCTTGTTTCCTCCGCGGCCGCGGGAGAAGTAGTGGTCATTGCCAACCGCGGAAAACCTGTTGTCCAGCTCGTTCCTGTCAGCGAAGAACAGACTCATTCGGCCGCAAATGCCGCCCAGTGGCTCGTTCGCAATCACGTTCCCGGGTCGACTTCCCGAAGCAGTGAGGATCTCGATCGTCAGATCGCTGAGGAGCGGGAGGGCTGGGAATGATCTATGTCGACTCGTGCATCCTGATCTACGCCGTGGAAGACGAGGGGCAACGCGGGGATGCGGTCAGGCAGCAGCTGGCCGATGCCGGCGACGAGATTGTCGCAATCAGCCCCCTTGTCACGATGGAGTGTTTAACGGGCCCGCTACGCAACGAGAATCTTGTCCTGCGCGATCATTACGTTCGCTCATTGAAGCTTTTTAGGCGACTTTCAGTCGATGAGGACCAATTCATTCGCGCCGCCGAACTGAAGGCACGCTTCGGGCTCAAGACTCCGGATGCCCTCCATCTTGCAGCTGCGCAGACCCACGGGTGCGACGCTTTCTGGACCAACGACAACCGTCTCGGCGCTGCCGCTGCCGGTCTGGATCTCAGAGTCTTTTCCTGAACGGACTCTAGAATTAACTCATGCATAGCAACTCACCTCTCCCCGGCGGCCACACTGCGGCTCGTAGCCGATGAGCCCCCTCGACATTTTCGGCTGGATTAGTTCCGGTGCTGTGGTCTTCTCGTTGCTGCAATCCAACATGCTTCGGCTGCGCATCATCAGTTTGGTGGCCTGCACCATGGTGGTCGTCTACAGCGTTTTGATTGAAGCATGGCCCATGGTGGGAATGAATGCCACCATCGCGCTGATCAATGTCTATTACTTGATTCGAATGCGGCAGTCCTTCGTGGCGACCAGTACGTCAACACCCACCGAACCTTCCCCCACAGCAGAAGAGATCGCGCCAACCACCGTCTAACCTACGGACGTGAGATGGCGATCATCTCGTCGCGGTCAACGACCTTCACGCGGGCACGACCCTGAGGCTCGCCGAGAGCGATTTCGTGCTCGTCGAGAGCAACCCAGCCATCGATGGTGGTGAAATCGACACCGCGGGATTCGAGCAGATCCACCACGGATCCCTCCGCAGGGGAAGTCGGTGACCACCAGTGGGCCTGGTCGCGCAGCAGGTGCTTGACGGTCTCCATGGCGTCCGACTTGGTGTGACCGATGAGCCCGACCGGGCCGCGCTTGATCCAGCCCGTGGCGTAGACACCAGGAACGATGCAGCCGTCGTCGCCGACAACCTGGCCCTCGCGGTTGGGAATCGTGCCGCGCTTCTCATCGAAGGGCAACTCGGGAAGCGCTGAGCCGTAGTAGCCCACGGCGCGATACAGCGCCTGAATGGGCAGCTCGCGAATCTCACCCGTTCCAACCATGCCACCGGCACCGTCGGGCTGCGTGCGCTCGTAGCGCAGGGCCGCTACGTGGCCGTTCTCGTCGCCGACAACCTCCAGAGGCTTGGCGTAAAAGTGCAGGTGCAGGCGCCGGGAAGCCGCGCCGGTCTCGCGCTCGCGCCACGAGTTCATCACCTTGTGCAGCACGAACACCTGCTTGTTCGTTTCGATGGCGGCCTGGCTCGCAGCATCCAGAATGAAATCTTCGTCATAGACGATCATGTCGACGTCGTTCAGTTCGCCGAGCTCACGGAGCTCCAACGGGCTGAACTTGGCCTGGGCGGGACCGCGACGACCGAAGACATGCACGTCGGTAACGGGGTTGGCTGCGAGGCCGTCATAGACGTTCGGTGGAATCTCGGTCGACAACAGATCGGCGGCGTGCTTGACCAGCATGCGGGCGGCATCCAGTGCGACGTTACCGTTACCGATGACCGCCACCGAGGTCGCCTCAAGCGGCCAGGTGCGAGGAACGTCGGGGTGCCCATCGAACCAGCTCACGAATTCGGCGGCGCCGTAGCTGCCTTCGAGTTCGACACCGGGAATCGCCAGCGGGGCATCCTTGATGGCACCGGTCGAGAAAATAACGGCGTTGTAGTGCGTCTTCAGATCATCGAGGGTGATGTCCACACCGTACTCAACGTTGCCAAAGAAGCGGATGTCGCCTCGGTCAAGCACCTCACGCAGAGCCGTGATGATGCCCTTGATGCGGGGGTGATCGGGGGCAACGCCATAACGAACGAGACCGTAGGGGGCGGGCAACTGCTCGAACAGGTCAATGGAGACGTCGAACGCCCGCTCGGCTTTCAGTGCAATATCGGCGGCGTAGATGCCGGCGGGGCCTGCGCCCACAATGGCAAGGCGAAGTTTGGTCACGGTCTTATTCCCTACGCGGTGCGGCTAACGATGTGTTCGGCGAATGCCGAGAGAGCTTGTTTGACGGCGCCTTGTGGCAAAATTGCGAGGGCGTCCACGGCCTCTTTGGCCCAACGGCGGGCTTCCTCGCGGGTTGCCTGAGTGACGGGGTGCGCATAGACCTCGCGCACGACGAGATCGAAGTCGGCGTCTGCCTCGGGCGTTTCAGCGTCAACGTCTCTTCGGATGCGGGCAAGCAAATCCGCAGCCGCCGGGTCGGTCCGTGCCTGACGCTCAAGCAGGAGCGTGGGGAGGGTGGGAACGCCGGCGCGCAGGTCGGTGCCCGCCTTCTTGCCGGTCTTGTCGTTGGCCGGAGCCAAGTCGATGACGTCATCGGCAAGCTGAAACGCGATCCCAATTTTCTCGCCGAAGGAAACCACGGCCTCTTCGTACTCTGCGGGAGCTCCCGAGTAGACGATGCCTACACGAGCGGCAGCGGCAATGAGTGAGCCCGTCTTGTCGGCCAAGACCTGAATGTAGTGCTCGATGGCATCCTCGCCGGGCTGGGGGCCGAGGGTCTCATGCAACTGCCCGAGGCATAGGCGCTCGAAGGTTGCTGCCTGCAACAGGATGGCGCGTTCGCCCAAGCGTGACATGAGGCTGCTGGCGCGGGCGAAAAGCAGGTCGCCCGTGAGGATAGCGGTGGAGTTGCCCCAGACCGCGTGGGCGCTGGGAACGCCACGACGAAGCGGGGCTTCATCCATCACGTCATCGTGGTACAACGAGGCAAGGTGCGTGATCTCAATGGCCTCAGCCGCTAAGACAACCTCGGGGGTGGCGCCGTTGCCCAGCTGGGCGGCAATGAGGGTGAGCATGGGGCGAACGCGCTTGCCGCCGGCCTCCAGAAGGTAGCGACCGGTGACGTCTGCCAGAGCATCGGCAAAGTGAAGATCAGCGTCAAGACCCGCCTCAATCTTGGCCACACCGGCGTCGATGACGTCGGAGAGATACTTGGTCTCGGGTGATGCGAAAAGGCGCTGGCGCAAGGTCAAGCGACCGGTCACTCCGGTTGCTCGGACAGGGCTCGCATTCACCTGTTTAGCCTAGTCGCGCGCGGCGTCGTGTGGCTGAGCACGAGGGTGCCTCACAGGCGAAAATCCCCCACATTGGGGCTAAAGCGGCTTAACCGCGCGGTGCAGGGCTACGACGCCTGCGGTGAGGTTTCGATAGGCGGCATTGGTGAAGCCCGCTTCGCGGATCCAGGCCATGAGGGTCGTCTGCTCTGGCCAGTCTTCAATCGACTCCGCGAGGTAGGTATAGGCCTCAGAGTTGGTGCTGGAGATCGCGGCAAAGAACGGCATGACCTTTCGCAGGTAGGCGTTATAGCCAGCCCGAACCAACGCCACGGGGGGCGTTGAGAACTCACAGATGACGATTCGCCCACCGGGCTTGGTCACCCGGTACAACTCGGCGAGCGCCTTCTTCGGTTCAATCACATTCCGCAGACCGAAAGACATTGTGACGGCATCGAACTCGTTATCAGCGAAGGGAAGCTTCGTGGCATCCGCTTCGATGAATTCGATCAAGGGGTTAGTACCGTGCTTGAGGCGACCGACGGCCAGCATGCCGGGAGAGAAGTCGGCTGCAACGACGTGCGCGCCTGATCGTGCCAACGACGCGCTGCTGGTTCCCGTGCCTGCGGCGAGGTCAAGGATTCTCTCGCCGGGGTGCGGGTTCACTGCACGAGTCGTGGAGATGCGCCACAGGCCCGCGTTGCCTCCGGAGAGCAACGTATTGGTGCGGTCGTACCCCTTCGCCACGTCATCGAACATGGCCGACACGTCGCCGGGCTGCTTGGAAAGGTCTGCTTTGCTCACGAGGCCAATTCTAGGCGTCCGCTCCCACAAGAACCTGTGCGCCGATGGGAATCGTGGCCGTCAACCGAACGCCGCCCGGAACATCCGTCACACTGTGACGCAACGTCAGGGCTTCCAGAAGGCGAGCACCCAGACCGCTCGACACGCGATTCACCTCGATGGGAGAGCCGTTATTGGTCATGACAAGGGTCATCGTGCGTTCATTTTCGACAGACAGATCCACTGTGACCGCCGTCGCCTTGCCGTGCTTGACCGAATTCGTCATAAATTCGACGAGGAGGTCTTCGAAAATTCGGATACTGACGGTGTCATGGGCCAACAGTTCGGTGGCAGGGGGAGAGATCGTCAGCGATGCCTCAATCAGGCCGCCCCATTTCTCGTTTGCCCTCGCGAGGACGTCCTGAGGGCCCCTCTCCTCGACGACGCCAACACCGATGTCGAGTGCCTTATTGAGAAGACCGCGAACATCGGGCATGGCGTCCTGCACGGAAGTTCCCGAATCCATTGCTTGCTTGAGGTGCAGGGCCGCTGCGATGAGGGTGGTCTGAACGTCATTGTGAAGGGTGATTGCGAGGTTCTTTTGCGCGACCCAGAGTTGCGATTGCGCACGCACATTCAACCAATACAGGCCATCGTTGATGCTGGCCGCCTCTGCCAACATGCCGTTTCGAGCGCGCCCCAATCCCGCGGTGAACGTGACGAGCCACCCCATCGACAATCCGATCACGACGCCGTAAAAAACGAAAACTAGGAGTGCCCCCGAAGAGGGGAAGACTGCGGTAAAAATGGTGACAGCCAATACCACTGCCGGCAGAGCGAACACGAGCGACAGAACGAGAATTCGCCAACCCAGGCGGAGGCCTTCGAGGTACGGCGTGAGGAAACGCCGCCCCAGCCAATTGATGAGAAAAACAAACCCCAACGCCGCCACAATCATCATGGCCCGAAGAATCGACGCAGAAAGCATGATCACGGGTACCGAAAGGAGCGCTGCGAGAGTCCCCGACTGACCCGGCCGAAAAGGAGCTTTCGTGACGTCGCGAAGAACGGCACTGAAACGTGCGCGCGGAACTTTGATGACAGTGGTGAGCTCCTCGAAACGCAAAGGAACATCAAAAAGCTGGTGACTCATCGGGCGAACTACCTCATCGGCAACCCTAAAGAGTTCATCGACAACAGCAATGTCGCTCGGCACCGCCTTTCGCGTTTCGGCAAGCGTCGACACCAGGGCCTCCTCCAGCCGTGACCGAACAGCGCTGAGCGTCTGAGCTCGGGTAGCGATGAGGTTGGTCGCCGACGTCGTGAAAGAGGCCTGCAGGCGGATGCGTTGCTCAGCGAGGCGTCGGTAGGCGCTTCGATACACAACCATGTCGTTCAGCACCGTTGACAGCACTCCGAAGAAAACGAGTCCGGTCGCTGCTGCTGAAATCAGGCGAAAGACCCACTGCGCTTCGGAGTCCATGCCCGCGGCGAGGGCGAGAAGGTGCATCAGCGTCGTGCGCAACATCTCGGTGCTCGCAAAAAGGAGGACGACCCACGTGGTACGGGCTCGAGATGGCTGAGGAATCCAACGCCGGAGCGCCAGCCCGGCGAGCGAGAAGTAGAGCCAGGATATGACGCCCGACACAGCGACGAGTAACAGTAATCCCGTCGGCGTGGTGGTGGCGAGGGAGAGCCCTGCGGGGGAGGTGTTCAGCGACAAGAGAAGCAAGACAGGCAACACAACAGCCTGCGAGGTTGCGCGAGGGCCCGCAAACCTGAAGCGGTCCATGCCCGCGCCGGGGTGATTGTTAGCCACGGAATCCCTGCAGATAACCCTCGTCCCGCGACGTGCCATGAAGAAATTCGAGGACGGCCGCCACCCGAGAGTTCTTGCCTTCGGGAATTCCTAAGGTGTCATAAATGCCGATGAGGTGGTTGCCGACCGAGTTTGAGGCGATGCCGAGTTCCGTCGCTATCGACTGGTTGCTCTCGCCGCGGGCCACCGCGCGAAGGATCGCGAATTGTCGTGGGGATAAGGAGGCAACTCCTGTCCCAGATTTTGCGCGCGAGCGATCTGTCAAGGCCCGATCAATGACAATCTCTCCGCGCGAGGTGGCTCGAATGACGGACGCGAGGTAATCCATTGATTTCGTCGCTTCCTTGGAAAGATAGCTCCATCCGCGGCGTTCATCGGCGGGTAGCCCCAGCAAGAGTTCCAGAACATCGCGACTGGACAGCAAGACAATACCGAGCGCAGGATTCTGGCGGCGCATTTGCACCCCCAGCCCAAAGCCGTTGCCATCCGGCAATTCAATATCCAGGATCAGAACGTCAAGCTCTTCCGGCCTGAACCACTTCTTGGCTTCCGCCACGAGGTCTGCTTTGGCAACGATTTTTAGGTCGCTAAATGATTCGAGCCCCTGCGCCATGAGGTCCATGAAGAGAGTGTGGTCTTCGACGATTCCAATTCGGATGGGTTGCGATTCCATGTCCGGGTTCTCCTTGCTTGCACAGGGTGGGCGAATCCGAAACGAATTCCGTGCTAGCAATGAGAATACCAAATATCCTCTAACTTTGTTAGAGACATTTGTCGAGGGCGTCTCGGCCCGGCCCTGATTTTCTTCTTCGTCAGTGCCCGCGCAGGAGAGAGACCGTGGCCAAGCGTGCAATCTCGTTCCACGCGTCACCGTCGCACTGCGTGGGATCAATCTCCAGAACGACGCGTCCGTTCACCATGCCGGTGTACCAGACCGCAAAAGCATCTGTATCAAGGTCTTCACGCACCCAGCCGCGGCTTTGCAACTCCCGGAGCGTGGCGCTCAGAAGGTCGTGGCTCTCTCGCTGAGCCAACGCCACAGCGTCTCGAAGGTGCGGTCTCGACTGCGCGCTTCCGAGAACGTCAGCACGAACAGAGCGCACCGGAATCCTGTCGGGCTGGAAGACAGCGAGGACCACCCTTTCGACCACAGCCCATAATTGCTCGGCCGAAGTGCACGCCAGAGAAAGTTCGGCAAATTTCTGAGTGAGCTCCAGGAGCCCCCGCGAATAGCGCTGGGCGAGGGCGGCATCGACAAGGCCGTCTTTGCTCCCAAAGAAGTGATAAACCGAGGGAACCGTCACACCTGCTTTGTCTGCAACCTCGCGAACGCGCATACCCGGGATGCCGTCGAGATCGATCGCCTCGATGGCAGCGCGAAGAAGGCGGTCGCGGGTCGGGGGCGGGGTGGACATATAACGATGTTAGACCTGACAATGTTTCCGTCTGATTGCATCACGGTGAAAGATTGTGGTCCTGCAACAGAATTCCTGGAATCCTCTCGGGCGTAGGCTGGGCGAGTGAAGAAATCGTCTCAGCGCAGCCTCGTCGTGGAGACAATCGCGCTTGCCGATGTTCCCGAGATTCTTTCCCTGCTTCCCGCCTCCAATCCTCTTCTCTGGTGGCGCAAAGGCGCCGGCATGGTGGGCCTCGGCCATACTCTCTCGCTCGAGTTCGCTGGCCCCGATCGCATCACGGATGCCGCCACGGCCTGGCACAATATTGTGGCCGCCGCAGAGATCACTGACCCCCTAGAAATTCCAGGCACTGGACTGATTGCCTTTGGGGCATTTTCTTTTTCCGCGCAATCACACATGCCGAGTGTTCTCGTGATCCCACGCGTCATCATCGGTCGGCGCAACGGTCGCGGGTGGATAACACGCATTCGCTTCGCCGACGAGGCAGCGACGACCGGCATGATTCCCGTCATCAGAAAAGGATCGAGCGCCCGCTCAGAAGTGAGAGGAGAAGCAGCCCCGGAGCTCTCCGATGCCCGTTCTGTCCTTCCTGCCGTGACCCGGGTGGAACACGCGGCGAACGCGACCCTCTCTCCCGGCGAGCAGTCCGAAGCCGGATTCCTCGCCTCCGTCAACGAGGCAATCGTCCGTATCCGCGCTCAGGAGGTCAGCAAGGTTGTTCTCTCCCGCGACCTGGTCGGCCATCTCGCGGCCCAAGATGACATTCGCTCCACGATTGTGAACCTTTCACAGAGCTATCCCGATTGTTGGACCTTCGCCGTCGACGGCCTCATCGGCGCGAGCCCCGAAACTCTCGTCAGTGTGCACGGTAACAGGATGGACGCGCGCGTTCTCGCCGGAACGGCGAGTCGGGGAGTGGATGGTGCGTCGGATGTCGAATCGGCGGCCGAGCTGGCGTCCAGCACGAAAGATCTCGACGAGCACGGCTTTGCGGTGCGCTCCGTCGTCGAATCCTTGGCACCCTTCACCAGTCACCTCACCACCAGCGACGGGCCCTTCACCCTGAAGTTGCCGAACCTCTGGCACCTCGCGACGGACATCGCGGCGGCCCTCACCCAGGGTTCAACCTCGCTCGACCTGGTTCAGGCGCTGCATCCCACGGCAGCGGTGGCGGGCACACCGACCCTGCAGGCAGTGAAGCTTATTGATGCGCTGGAACCCTTTGACCGCGGACGCTACGCCGGCCCGGTTGGGTGGATTGGCGCCGACGGCGATGGGGAGTGGGCGATTGCTCTGCGGTGCGCTCAAGTATCTGGTGACCGGATTACGGCCTACGCCGGAGGCGGAATCGTCGCCGATTCTGTCGCGGAAACTGAGTTGAACGAGACGTTGATGAAGTTTCGCCCCATCATCGACGCCCTCAGCTAAGAGCCGCGCCGCCCTGATTGTTGATTTTCACCCCTAACCCTCCTGGCGTTAGCGGGAAAAAACAACCTCAAGAAGTTCGGGGCCAGCACCGGCGCCTGTTAACGCACGCTCGAGTTCGCCCGCGTTGGTAACGCGCAGATAGCGCCAGCCGTACGCCGCCGCGAGGCCCTCGAAGTCGACCTCGTGGGGAGTGAACATGACGCGTTCGATTGACTCCTCCGAGGCACTCTGCGCGACTTCGAGCATGTCAAAGATTGAACCGCCTCCGTCGTTGCCCACGATGACTTGAACACGGGGTCGTTCTTCACCGCGGCCAAAGAGCATCGCCCCCACATCGTGAAGAGTTGCCAGATCGCCCAGAAGCACGCGCGTCAGGGCCGGAGCCGAGGCTAGAGCAATTCCGATTGCCGTCGCGATCGTGCCGTCGATGCCGGCAAGGCCACGGTTGGCGTGAACGGGAATCTTTTTACCGGGCAACCAGCGGTCGGCCACCCGGATGAGGCGGGACGCCCCTAAGACCAAACGGTCATGCGGCCAGCTCGCGCGCCACACGGCATCCACCAACATGTCGCGGGTGACGGGGGCTCGCACCGCGGCCAGCTCAGCTGTGACAAAGGTGCGCTGCGAGGCCGGAGTTTCCGATCGTGCCGTCGTGATGTCGGGAGATTTCGTCTCGGGATGCTCGGCCAAGACCTCGGCCTCGTGCGCGGCGACCACAGCGCGACTTGCCATGAGCCAGGCACCCAACCAGGCGCGATCGTCTTCCTCGCCTGCGGCCTTTGCCGCAACCGTGACGGAGTCGAGAACACGGGCGACGTTGTGCCCGGGGTTGTAGACCTCCGGCTGCGTGCCCCGAATCGCTATGGTTTCGATGCCCCGCTCGGCATCCCCGATGAGTGCCGGAATTTCCCGGCTGAGAGTGGGATGCCCGAACACGATGATGCGCTGAATCTGGTCAACTAGGCCAGCGTCGTGGAGAAGTTCGCGATAACCGACGATGAGGTTGCGGCCAAACCGGGCGCCGCTCGCAATCTCTGCCAAGAGCGGCCACCCGCCTGCATGGGCGAGCTCCTCTGCTTCGGGGCCCGAACCCGACCCCGCGACGACGATGGTGCGAGGACCTCGAACGAGGAGCGTGGCACGAGCAGTGTTTGCTGTGACGGGAGGGAGAAGGGTCTCGGGCTTGGTTGAGGTCACGGCCAGCAGGCTCTCAAGCTGGTCAGGGCTCGGCGTGCTGGAGAGAGGCTCCCGAAAAGAGAGGTTCAGGTGAACCGGGCCAGGGGTGTGCGCATCCATTGCCCAGGAATAGGCCTCAGCAGCCAGAATCAGCGCTCGCTCATCAACATTGGATTCGGGCATCGGGGCAGGCTCGTCAATGCTCCACCGGCTCGCGACTCCAAAAATGTCACTCTGGTGAGTCGTCTGGTTGCTGGCAATGCCGCGCAATTCTTCGGGCCGGTCGGCCGTCAGGATCAGCAGGGGCACCCCCGAATGGTGGGCCTCGAGGAAGGCGGGATGCAGGTTGGCGACGGCGGTACCGGACGTCGTGATGACAACGGTCGGGTTCCCCGTTTCGACGCTGAGACCAAGGGCCAGAAAGCCCGCGACGCGTTCGTCGATCCGCACGTGAAGGCGAACGTTACCCAAGCGCGCCAGTTGCTCGGCCGCGAGAGCCAGCGCTTGCGAGCGAGCGCCAGGGGCCACCACGATGTCCGTTACACCGTGACGGATGAGACCGCCCAACAGCACAAACGCGAACCTCGTGGAAGGGGCTACTTCACGCACGAGTACCGGATCCGTCATCTCCCGAACGCGGAGTGTCGGGGCGGTTCTCCGGCGGGCGCGGCTCGGTGGGAAAAGGGCCCTTCGGTTGAGGGTCGTTGAGACCCCGCAAGAAGTCGATGTCGTCGTCCGGAGCAGAGGGGCCGGTGCGGCTGGGGCCGAAATAACCAGACGCTCCCCCACGGCCATTCTTGTTCGCGGCACCGCGGCCGACGAAGAACCACAGAATGCCCCCGAGTGCGGGAATGAAGCAGATGATGACCCACACCGCGCGCGGTAATCCGCGAATTCGTGACTTGTCAATCAGGATGGTGTCGATGACGGCATAGACAAGAAAAGCAACCAGAATTGCGACAACAATAAGCAGTAGGCGGGCCATAGTGAACTTAGTCTAGGCTCGTCTGTCCGAGCGTAGACTGAGTGCTGTGAAAAACTTTCCGGCATGGTTGCCTTACACCTTGATGCGTTTGGTTTCCTTTATCGTGCCGCTGGCCGTGCTTCTCGCACTCGGTGTTGAGGGGTGGATTTCGGCGCTCGTTGCCGCCATCATTGGCATCTGCGTCTCGTACATTTTCTTTGCGCGCTCGCGCAATGCTGTGGCCGCTCAAATTCATGCCGCACGCACGCGAGAAAAGCCCCTCGTGCGTGCCGACGATGCGGCAGAAGACGCCGCCGTCGACGCGACTCAATAGCGCCAATAAGTAGCGCCACTCAATAGCGCCGTTCTTCCTTCTGCAAGAAGAACCCGCTTCTAGAAGAAGAACCCGACGGTCAGTCCGGCACCGAATAGCAACCCAACGAAGCTGGCCAGCTTGAGCGATAACACGTATTCCCCGGGGGTCTTCGCTGTTCCCGCGATCACGCAGGCCGGAAGGGCCACGAGGAGCGCAAACTGCACGAGCCAGACCAGTGGGTACAGCATCGCCAGCACCGCGGCCAACGCGAAGGGGATGAGCAGCAAGGCACAGAAAACGACCAGCGACGCGCGGCGGCCCATTCGAACGGCCAGAGTCTTCTTGCCCGCCAGCTTGTCGGTAGGAATGTCGCGGATGTTGTTGACCATCAGCACCGAACAGGCAATCAGTCCCGCTGCCGTGCCGCCAAACCAGCTTTCAACGTTGATTACCCCCGCCTGAACGAAGGTGGTGCCCACCGTTGCGACGAGGCCAAAGAAAATGAAAACGAAAAGTTCGCCGAGGCCGCTGTAGCCGTAGGGGCGTTTTCCGCCCGTGTAGAACCACGCGGCCACAACGGCGGCGGCGCCGATAGCCAGCAGCCACCAGTATCCGGTGATGAGCACGACCGCGAGGCCCGCAATTGCCGCCAGTACAAAGAAAGCTCCGGCAACGGCGAGAACGCGCTTGGGGTCGGCCTTTCCCGAACCGGTGAGGCGCGGGGGGCCAACGCGAAAGTCATCGGTGCCGCGAATACCGTCGGAGTAGTCGTTGGAGTAGTTGACGGCAATCTGCAGGCAGAGCGAAACGACGAGACACAACAGGGCCAGAACAGGATTGAACTTATCGACGAGCGAAGCGGCCCCGGTGCCGATGGCGACGGGCGAAATGGCAAGAGGCAGGGTGCGCAATCTCGCTCCCGAAACCCAATCCGAGCGGGATGCCTTCACGCTCCGGCTTCTACTCGTGCCTGTGCTCGGGCGTTTGCTGCCTGACTTCGATTTTGTCGCCACAAATGCGAGTCTACTGGTCGCGCTCACGCAGCATTTGAGCAATTTTTACGAGGTCCACTTTGCCGTTGGTCAATCTCGGAAGACTCTCAATATGGCGAATAACACGCGGGGCTGCGGCTCGCCCGAGCGCTGCCACGACGGCGTCATGCAGCGCATCATCAAGTGCATCGCGCGCCGGTGATGGCGCAATGCCGGGCACGAGAAGCGCCGGAACCTGACCCCATTCGGAATTGGGAATGCTGACCGCAACGAGAGTCGCGCATCCGGGCACGGTGCGGGCGGCCGCCTCGACAGCATCCAACGAAATTTTGAGCCCCCCAGAAATGAGTACCCGGTCGAGGCGCCCCGTGATCGTGAGCAGGCCATCCGTCACGGCGCCGGCATCCCCCGTGCGATACCAGCGCGTGCCGTCAACGGTGACAAAACGATCGGTGGTCTGAGCGTCATCACCCAGATAACCCTGAGCGAGCATCGGCCCGGTAATCCAGACTTCGTGGGATGCGTCATCCCCCACGCGCACCATGACGCCGTCAAGAGGCGCGCCGTCATAGACACACCCGCCGGCGGTTTCACTGGAGCCGTAGGTGGCAATAACGTTCCAGCCGAGCGCCCGAGCACGCTCGGCGAGCGCGGGATCAAGGGCTTGGCCACCGATCAGAATGGCATCGAGACGAGCAATAGTGCTGCGGGCCGAATCCTCATCTTGCTCGGCATACTCCACCAGACGGGCCAGCTGAACGGGGACCAGCGAGGTGTAGCGTCGCTCATCCGTCATCTGCAAAACGTGTTCGGTAAATGACGGAGCATCGAAGTGCCCCGCCGGAAGCACCACGAGTTCGCTACCGCTCATGAGGGTTCGCACGAGCACCGAGATTCCGGCAATGTAGGTGAGCGGCAACGCCAGCAACCACTGGCCTTCGCCGCCGAGACGCC
>Ga0114978_10002904_pt1 | contig 14078 bp, 18 predicted proteins | sample S_140212_EF_Meta_FD_87027 | JGI IMG/M metagenome (GOLD analysis project Ga0114978, IMG submission 87027) | Freshwater microbial communities from Lake Simoncouche, Canada to study carbon cycling - S_140212_EF_MetaG | ecosystem: Environmental > Aquatic > Freshwater > Lake | place: Lake...
GAAATGGCAACTTTATCCATGACAAAAAACTTTGGCAAGAGCTATATTCTTGATGGATATAAATTATCAAATGCTCATCGTAATGCTATTAGGGAAAATGCATCTGGTGATTTTGGTGTTTGTACAAAAGCATTAATATCTAAAGAATGGGACAATTTGGAGAAAGAATGGGTTTATGAAGTTGTTGTTTATAACCTTACCGTTTTTTCAAGGTCCCTATAAATTATCTTAAAGAAACTAAATACTTTGTCTGATTGACTAAAGCAATAATTTCATCTATGATATTAATTAATTCAGGATCGTTTTCTTGATTTAATATGGATTTACAATCTATAGCGTAGCATTTGTAGAGATGATCCATAAAATCTTTAAGATCCCCTTTATCTGCATCATCGTAATTTCTTATCTTTAAGCAGCACTGATCTTTATTAAGAATGGGCTTACCATATTTTCCCATGATACTCTCCGCTAGAGTATCTGTTAGGTCTATAATACCTTCAAAAAGTTTATCTAGAGCTTTATGCTGACCATATAGACAAGATTGCCAGTGTAGCAATTTAGTCTGTGCAGTATTTTGTAATGCCATCTTAAAGATGTGCGCGTATACCCCCGCTTCACCGATATTATCTTCCCCAGTATTTCTACCTTTCTGATTTCTGATAATATCTCCAAATGCGCTTAGACTTATTACTTTATCCATTTTGTCCTGTTCTTTTCTATGTATATATCGCGTATGATATTGAAACCTATAACCATTAATTTATTAGCAGATTAAAAAAATATAAAAAATTTTAGTGTTTTTATTTTTTTCCCCGAGTTACTGTTCTACATTTACTTTATAAATCAATTAAAAAAATAGAAATTATGAAAACAAAAAACAGGTTTAGCAAAGTAACAGGATTGGTAATCGCTTTTACTTTAGTATTTTCTACAGTAGCTCAAGCTTCTGTAAGTGATGTAACTTCTAAAAAAGATAGCATCGAAACAGCAGTAAAAGCACTGATCACCAAAAACTATGGCACGATCAAAGAAGATCCTAGATTAGTCAATGGTTTAAATAGTTACCTCAATAAAAAATTAACAGGAGAGATCGTTGAGGTTAAAGAAAACATCGCAGATGCTTATTACGCTGTATCTTTTGAGGGAACTGGCAATTTGGATATTATCTTAGAATGTTTCCAGATTAGTTTTGATAAATTGAAAGCTTCTGGGTATCCAATTACTCCTGACAGATTTCTACTTACGATTAAAGAAAAAGACGGGAAAACCTACGTAGTAGTTGCTTTGGATGAAACGTACATTTATACCCAGAGGATTAATAAAAAATAAGAGATAAAGCTTAGCCCACAAAAAAGCCCAATTTTTAAAATTGGGCTTTTTATTTGTTTTATTATTATGCTTTATCATTGGGTAAATCAAACTCGAAACTAATAGCATACTGAATTATTTCAACGCTATCACATTTAATCTCGCCATCAACTAGATATTCAATTTCTTTATCTACTGTGTAAGACTCTCCTTGTAAAACACCTTTAATGTCCAGATAAACTTTTCTAAATTTTTCATAATCTGCAGGTGTGTCTGTAGCCTGAATTTTACTAAAGTCTTTATCGTTTACTGTAATTACTCCTTTTAATTCAGGATAAAGAGTTTCTAGATAAGTCTTAACAGCATTTGCTCTATCAGCAACTAATTTTTTATTAATTGGACCCTGACCATCAGGTTCATAAGAAGCACCACCAGTAATTACGATGCTTTCTGGTTTACCTGCTAGAGGTGCAAGAGCAGCGGTTAAAATTTTATCAATTGCTACCTTATTTTTAGTGTTTATCGTGGCTGATCCCTGAGCAAACATAGCATCACCGCCATCTATGGGAACTTGATAAGCCTTAGATGTACCAATAACTGTTTCTTTAGTAAAATCTTTTTTGATAAATGAAGATGGTATTGTGTCACCCGCACCTTGTACGATATTACCGATCCCGTAAAGAAGCAATGTTGAATATGCTTTTTCGTTCACCTTTTTAATTGATTTATTAGCAGTTTTATTTTTGAAAGCTAATTGAGGAATAATCTTAGCCTCAGTTCCTGGATAAGCATCTCCGTTATCAAATACACTTATACCACTAGCAATACTACCAATTATCATTTGATTATACGCTCCTGAATAAGCAATATAATCAGTTTTCTTAAATGTTGGCCATTTCTTACCATTATCGGGGAAGCTAAGCTCATAAATATTATTTAGATTCATCTGAGTTAAAACGTCATTAATATCCGCAAATTCCCCTTGTGCTAAACTATCACCCAATTTAGAGTTACTACCTTGTCCAGTAATAAAGAACTGGGGTAAACTGTTCGTTAAGGCTACCTTACCGTTTATTAATGCAGGATAAATAACAGTTTTTACCTCTGTCGTTGTTTCTTCTGTTATTTGAATGCTTTCCTGATACTCATTGTTAGCAACTATAGCATCTTTAATCTGTGTATTTGTGCCACCCAATACATCACCAATATACTTATTCAGCAGTTTTTTATTTGAATTTGATAGTATTGCCTTTGTAGCTGACATCCTAGCAGCTTCAAAGCCTTTCTTTGCATCAGCATCTAGGAATGATGAATTAGAGCTTAAGAAAGATTTAAAGTCCATAGGAGCATCCTCTGCTTCATTAATAAATCTCACGAAAGCATTAAAGCTTTCAAATACTGGTTTGTTATTTTTCATATTCATATTTTATTTTATAAACTATATATCCAACTAAATATGATTTTTTAAACTAAATCACGATTTTATATTATTTTCAATTTAATAATATTTTTTGTAATCGATAAATTTTATTATTTTTGCATGACTTATCTAAATTTTTTAAAAATTATAATTTTTTTAGATCTTATAGAGAAAATTTATTAAAAAATTTTAGGGCTTATAGTTAAAGGGATATAACAGTAGCCTTCTAAGCTTCCGTTCCAGGTTCGAGTCCTGGTGAGCCTACTATAATTAGAAAATAAATTAGGTCCCATAGCTCATTCGGTTAGAGCAACTGACTCATAATCAGTAGGTGCTTGGTTCGATTCCAAGTGGGACCACAAATATTAAAAGGGAACCATATAGAAATTAACAAGTAAAAAATATAGGGGTAATTTCAAGAGAGAATCAATAAGATATATAGATTAAAAATAAAGCTAAGATGGCTTATAGAATAATACTTAGAAGAGATGGTTCTTCCAACTGGGAATCACAAAATCCTGTTCTTTTATTAGGGGAACCTGGATACGAAACTGATAGTGGTAAACTTAAAATTGGTGACGGAGCTAGTATATGGTCTGATTTGGACTATTACATAGGAGCTACCGGGGGAACAGGAAGTATAGGGGTAACTGGACCAACAGGAGCAGGCGGAACAGGGGCAAATACTTTCTACGGCAGCCAAACTATAGTAGGTGGAACTACAGGGACTTTAATTATTGCAGGATACTCTGTTCTTAATTTTGCTAGCGATGCAAGTGCTGCTACCGGAGGTGTACCTCTCGGAGGTGTTTATCATAATGCTGGAGATTTAAAAATTAGAATATCTTAAATCATTAATAAAAAATTAAATAAAGTCCAGCGTTAATCAGTTGGACTTTTTTGTGATATATACTGAATAAAATAATACAATAGGATGCCCTATAGAATACTTCTTAGAAGAGACAACGAAGAAAGCTGGACATACAACGATCCAGTTTTAATGACAGGAGAACCTGGGTATGAAACCAACACAGGGAAACTTAAAATAGGAGATGGACAAACACCATGGTCTGCTCTTGATTATTATATGGGAATTACAGGACCTGCTGGTAATAACGGATCACCAGGAGCTACTGGTCCAAGTGGTTCTTCGATTTACATTGACGGGACTACCCCAGGAAATACCGCATCTTCTAATACATGGGGATGGGTTACTATTGGTGCTACCCAATATTATGTCGCATTATATCTATAAAATCTTGAAATATTTTAGATTATCCTGTCTAAGATATAAAAACTGATTATATGAGTTATGAAGACGAAATGGACGATATCCAGCCCAATAAAAATAAGGCATTAGGTAAAACCCCTGTACTAGATTCATATTCTAGGGACTTAACCGAAATGGCAGCTAAAGGACAGCTGGATCCAATTATAGGTAGGGACGAAGAAATTGAAAGGGTATCCCAGATTCTTTCAAGGAGAAAGAAAAACAATCCGGTACTTATTGGCGAGCCAGGAGTGGGTAAATCTGCAATAGCTGAAGGCTTGGCTTTAAAAATAGTCCAAAGAAAAATTTCTAGAACTTTATTAAATAAAAGGGTTTTAACTTTAGATCTAGGATCATTGGTTGCCGGTACTAAGTACAGAGGACAATTTGAGGAGAGAATTAAAGCTATTCTTGAAGAGCTTAAATCTAATACTAATGTTATTGTATTCATTGACGAAATTCATACCATGGTTGGAGCTGGTGGAGCTTCTGGATCTCTTGATGCATCCAATATGTTTAAACCACCTTTAGCTAGAGGTGAAATTCAATGTATCGGAGCAACAACTCTCAACGAATATCGGCAGTATATAGAAAAAGACGGAGCATTGGAAAGAAGATTCCAGAAGGTTATTGTAAATCCACCAGATTCTGATACTACACTTGAAATCTTAGATAATATAAAATCTAAATATGAGGAGCATCACAATGTTACTTATACCGAAGATGCTATAGTTAATTGTGTTAAGCTAACAGAAAGGTATATTACGGATAGGAATTTTCCTGATAAGGCATTAGATGCACTGGACGAGGCTGGAAGTAGAACTCAACTTAGTGATGTGAAAGTTCCGGATTCGGTGACAACTCTAGAAAAAAATTTAGATCAAATTCAAAAAACAAAAAAAGAAGCTGTAGCAAAACAAGATTACGAAGGTGCTGCAAAATACAGAGATCAGGAGAGAAAAACAAAAATATCTCTAGATAGAGAAATAAAAACGTGGGAGGAAAAACTAAAATCAAAAAGGAAAATAGTTGATGGGGAGAAAGTAGCGGAGGTGGTATCTATGATGTCTGGAATTCCGCTTAAGAAAGTATCAGAGTCAGAAAACGAAAGGCTGGCTGTAATGTCTATTGAATTAAAAGGTAAGGTTATAGGCCAGGATCACGTAATAGAAAAAGTATCCAGAGCAATTCTAAGAAACCGAATGGGATTAAAGGATCCGAATAAACCGATAGGATCTTTTCTTTTTCTAGGTCCGACTGGAGTAGGTAAAACTCAATTAGCAAAGGAACTAGCCGAATATATGTTTGGTGATAGGGATGCTATGATTAGGGTAGATATGAGCGAGTATTCAGAAAAATTCGATGTCACTAAATTAATTGGTGCACCTCCTGGATATGTCGGTCACGATGATGGGGGGCAGCTCACTGAGAAAGTAAGAAGAAAACCATATTCAATTGTTCTTTTTGATGAGATAGAGAAAGCACACCCTGAGATATTTAATTCACTTCTACAAATTTTAGATGAAGGCAATATTACGGATAGCTTAGGAAGAAAAATAGATTTTAAGAATACATTAATAATTCTCACCTCTAATATTGGACAAAGAAAAATTCAAGATTTCGGAAGTGGAGTAGGATTCTCTACATCAAATAAATCAAAGTCAACAGATTTGGAAAACGAAATGCTTTTGAAAAAAGAACTACAGAAAACATTTTCCCCCGAATTTATAAACAGATTAGATGATATTACATACTTCAAAAATCTAGATAAAGAGCATCTAATAAAAATTCTAGATGTTGAGCTATCTAGAGTTATTCCAAGATTAGAATCCCTTGGTTATAAGATAAAGATAGCTGATGATCTAAAGAATAAAATATGCGAAGATGGCTTTGATCCAAAATTTGGGGCTAGACCTCTAAAAAGAATCATGCAGAAGTACATAGAAGACACCTTAGCTGACTTAATGGTTCAGAATAAGATAGAGAATGGGTCTACTATAATTTTGTCCTATGACGTCAAAAAAGAAGGCGGTATAGAAAATCCGGTTAAGGTTAAAATAAATAATAAAAGAAAACCTAAGGAGAATGATTAAAATAGAGGTTTTAGGAAAAATGAGCATAGAATCTGCTCTTAAAAAATACAGAGCAAAATACATCAAGATAGGTATTTCTAAAGAGCTTTTTATGAGGAAAGAATTTAAGAAAAAAAGTGTTCGAAGAAGAGATGAGATAGCAAGGGCTGTCTACAGGGAATCTATTAAATCGGATCAGAACTGATTCATCAAAGATGCCACAGCATCTATATTCGTTGACATATGGTCATTCTTTGCATTCTTAAAAGATTTAAATGACTTAGAAGCTATGTAATTAGTAGCAGCAGAATCATTACCCCCGTATGTCGTATAATAATACTCTACCTTTCCTGGGTTCTTTAAAACTAGATCCTTATAGAAAGATGATATCGCTCCTGATCCCATCCAGATATCAACTAAGTATATCTTATCGAAAGACTCCGCTTTTATTTTTGTTAATAGATCCTTTCCTGGTCGGTATCCTCCAGAGAAAAGATATAAAACCTTTTTAGTTGGATTTATATTACCCGATTTTATTTTTTGATCTAACGAAGCATATGATAAAGGACCATCGATTTTATGACTCTTCGCAACGAATAAATTATATTTGTTGCCAGTTTTATTAAAGTAATTATACATATAATCCCCGCTCTCTTTTCCACCAACAGGAATACCCCCGTATACAACTACTAGTGGGGATGACTTAGATGTAGCAGGTGTAAATTTTCCATATAATCCTATTGGCTCTTTAGACGATATTGTTCCAGTAGGTTTTGTTATATTAGTTGGCTTTACTAGAGTAGAAACAGGGATTTTATCTGGCGATGCAGTATTTGGTGTTATATTAGAACCTGATTCTTTATTTTTAGCTTCCCTCTCAGCATGGGATAAAGCTGCAGCAATTAATCCACCGTTACTCTCTTTAAGTATAAATTCATGGAATTTCTTTATTACCATTTTGTATTTATTAATTTGCACCCATTATAAACAGAAGATTCAAAAAGTAATAAATTTTCTAATCCATTCATTTTGTGAGATTTTTTTAGACAAGATTATATATCTGGTAAAATAATCTAAAATGGATAAAGATAAATCATCTACCCCGCAGGGCAAGACATATAGGGAAAACATTCTACTTAAAAGTAAAATAGCTTATTCTATAGGATCTTTGGAAACTATTAATTATCTACTTAAAAATGACGATCCAGAGATTCTAAGAAAAAACTTAGACCATTTAAGAAATACTGTTTTAAGAGTTCTGTCTGATCTAAAGAAAGAAATTTAAAGGTTAACCGTAATTTTTTTAGAATTTACTGAGATGGTTTCTTCCCCTTTTTTTGTGTATTTTAAAGTTGTTATCCCATCAGACATAATACTGTCCGCAGTAGGATTAGACTGGAAAGATCTTAGTTTATTAACATTAGTCCAATAGGGAACTGAGTCAATTTTTCTCTCATGAGAGAGGGATAAATATTCACAATCTTTTCTAAACGTGGGAATCCCCATTATAGAACACCTAAGTAGAACATCATCATCCTCCGCTCCCCATCCCCAGTATTCATTGGAGTATCCGTTTATCTTGACGAAGCTTTCCTTGTCAAAAAGAGTTACCCCCCCAAAGTATCCATCGTAAGGAAGTTTATAATCGAATTGTTCTGCTCTTGAAGCAAGGTGTGTTGGTCCATTAATATAGCTATAATCCGAATCTACAGGAAGCATATCGACATCATGAAAAGCATAGTAATCGAAATCGGGAAATTCCGCATATCCGATATTAAGAAGCTTAGCCCTATTGAACTCTTTATTATCTCCTTGCTCGATTATCAATATTTCAAAGGGTATTTCCTCGTCCTTTAAAAACTTCTCCATATGAGGTATAAATTTTACAAGATGCTGTTCCCTATTTCTAAATGGTACTACTATAGCTAATTTTTCCATAGATCTTTTTGTTTTTTACTAATAAGAGCAAGATTAGTTCCAATAAAAAGAAACTAATTGGTTTTATTTTGATAGAATTAAATATGATTACGTTCGATAGAATAGGATATATGGGAAGACTTGGAAATCAAATGTTTCAGTTTGCTTCAACAATAGGCATAGCTAAAGATTTGAAACTCGATGCAAGATTTCCTATTGAAAACTGTTTTAATCCTTCCCCCACTGGTCCGTTCGATCAATCTTTAGGATCTAATGAAATGGTTAAGTGTGATTTATTGGAATGTTTTGAAATCGACCAGTACTACTTTATACCAAGGAGGCATATATCATATACGGAAGCATATACGGAAACTGATTTTAAACATGATCCAGGAACACAAAAAATTGGGGATTTTGTAAATCTTGATGGCTATTTCCAAACAGAAAAATACTTTATAAGACATCAAAATCATATCGTTTCTCAATTTAGATTTAAAGAAAATATTTTAGAATCAGCTAGATCTTTCATAGGAGCTAAAAAAAATAGAGTAGCTTCTATCCATATAAGGAGAGGTGACTATGTAATGTACCCAAGTCACCATCCAGTTTGTCCTATGGATTATTACAGCGAATCCATATCAGAGCTAGAATCTAAAAATCCAGGAATTTCATTTTTAGTTTTTTCCGATGATTTGGATTGGTGTAGATCTAATTTCAAAGGGGATAAGTTTACAGTATGCGATATCAATAATCCTTATATAGAGATGTGCGCTATGTCCTTATGTGACGATAACATAATAGCAAATAGCTCATTTAGCTGGTGGGGTGCTTGGTTAAACCGGAAAGAAGATAAAACAGTAATCGCTCCATCCAAATGGTTCGGCCATATGATACCTAAGGATACGTCCGATGTTTATTGTAATAAATGGATAAAAAAATAGATTTATGAAAACATTTTTTAGTATAACGATTAATACATTTAATCATGTTGATTGGATAGAAAGATGCATTAGAAGTTGCGTTGAACAAGACTATGACAATTTTGAGGTTATAGTTTTAGACGATATTTCAACCGACGGAGCATTCGAAATATGCGAGAAAATAAAATCTGAAGTAGGAGATAAGCTAATAGTTTTACAAAACGAAAATAAGATCTATTCTCAGGTAAAAAACATTCTGACTCTGACTCAACAATCCAGACCTAATTCAGTAGTTGTTTCCGTTGATGGTGATGACTGGTTAAAAGACAATCAAGTTTTAAATAAACTAGAAGGTATTTATCGTCACGGAGATGTGTGGATGACATATGGAAGATACGAGGAGCATCCCCACGGGCATGCTCCTACCGAGTATCACCCTTATCCGCCTGATGTTATAGAAAGAAATTCTTTCCGGGAATATAATTGGTTAGCTTCCCATTTAAGAACATACAAGAGAGAATTATTCCTTATGATCAATGAAGATGACTTTAAGCTATCTGACGGGGAATGGTTAGATGTTACTGGGGATCAAGCTTTTATGTTACCGATGTTGGAAATGGCCGGAGATAAAAGCAGATTTGTTGATGAAATTTTATACATTTACAACGTGGAAAATCCCACTAGAGATGGTGCTACAAAGGTTGGTAGACAGGTAGAGGTAGCTAATTATATCAGGAGTAAGGAAAGATACCAAAGAATAGAAAGTGTATAAAATGGAAGAAAAATTCTTTATAGGGATAATATCCCACAGAAAAAGCACTAAAAGGGAAGAGCAGAGAGAAGTATGGAAAAAATACAATAACCCCAACCTTATCTATTATTACTTTGTTGGAGACCCTAATATAGAACATGATTACATAATGGATGAAGATTCCAAGACAGTAACTTTGAAAGTACCAGATAATTACGAGTCGCTTTCTAAAAAAACTAGAGGTATAGTAAAATTTTATCTAGACAAGTTTTCAGATTCCACCAAAGGGATGTTAAAGACAGATGATGATATAGATATAAATCCGGATATGATATACAATATGTTATCAGAAAATTCAGAAAAGAATTATTACGGGGTTATGGTAAATGTTATTAATTACTACGAATCTACATACCATTGGGGTAAATGTGAATCCGAATATTGGAACACAACAAGAGCAATAGTTCCCCAAGCAAAATACTGCGCTGGTGGGGGATATTATATAAAAAAAGAAATAGCTCAGCTTATGCCTGAGAGATTCGACATATATGATGCAATTATTTTTGAGGATGTAGCTAGTGGGATTCTTCTAAATCGACTAGATGTGTATCCAGAAGATATTAATATTAAAACACAAGGATTAGTTTGGTAATATGAAAGTCTCTATCTGTATACCGTGTTATGAAATGAATAATTTAGGAGCAACGTTCCTACATTTTAATTTAACCAAAATATTATTTCAAACATATGATAATATTGAAGTTATAGTATCGGATCATAGTAAGGACGATTCAATTTTAAATACCTGTCAAGATTTTTCCAATAAGGGATTGGAAATATTATACATAAGGAATGAAAATATGGTAGGTAACTCTTCTGCTAATCTAAACGAAGCAATCAAATTAGCAAAAGGTGATATCATTAAGGTTATTTTTCAGGATGACTTTCTGTACCACGACCGAAGTATAGAGGATATTGTAAATGAGTACAAAAAAGATAATAATATTAAATGGCTGGTTACCTCTTGTTGTCACACAGAAAATGGATCGATGTATTATAATTATATGGATCCTGAATATACAGAGAATATACTAGAGGGAAATAATAGGATTAGCTCTCCCAGTGTATTATCATTTATAAACTCCGATGACAAATTACTATTTGATCCGGAATTTCTGTGGTTAATGGACTGTGATTATTACTACAGGATGTATCAAAATTACGGTCCCCCTTTTTATCTAAAATCTATAAATGTAGTTAATCGCCATTGGGGTGGACAATTAACTAAAACCCTTTCCCCCGAGGTAACGGGGAATGAACATAAACTTATACTAAAAAAACATGGATATGGAGTTAATTAATCAAATTTATCAAAACAAGTGCTATACGCCATCGGATATACATGAGCATCTTCCGGTTCTAAAAAAATACGCAGAAGAATGCGATGTTGTAGTAGAAATGGGGGTTAGAAGTATCGTTTCTACCTGGGCATTTTTATCTGCAAAACCTAGTAAATTAATATCTGTGGATATCGTACATCCTATGGATTACATAAATCACGATCCGGATGGATGCAATCTTGATTTGGTCAAGGAGTTAGCTGATAAAAACAACATCAATTTTAGTTTTATTTTGGGGGATACCCTAAAAATAGATCCTATCGAGTGCGATCTTTTATTTATAGATACTTTGCACGATTATGACCAGCTTAAAGGGGAACTTAATATACATTCTTCCGTATGTAAAAAGTATATTATCCTTCATGACACTACACATTTTGCGGATAAGGGAGAAACTGAAGGTAAAGAAGGTATATGGAGGGCAGTAGAAGAATTCATAGATAATAAAGAATGGGTAATAAATGAAAGATTAACTAACAATAGCGGTTTGACCATATTGAAAAAGATTTAAATATGCTTGAATTAAAAAATGTAACTTTAGTTTCTATGTCATCTGTTAGTTTAGATCTTACGATCAAAGCTATCGAAAAGTCATGTTCTAATATAAAATACGGGGCAGTAAAACTAATCTCACACGAAAGACCGATAAATCTACCAGATTTTATAGAATTTTGCTATATAGAAAAAATAAACAGCATAGATGAGTATAGCTATAATATGATATACAACCTAGGAAAATACATAGAAACAGAATTTGCTTTAATAGTTCAAGCAGATGGATATGTTATTAATCCGGAATCATGGAAGGATAGTTTTTTAGAATATGACTATATAGGAGCACCGTTTACTTTACCCGAAGATAGCTTTTCGTACCGGGATATTTTTGGTAATATCTTCCGAGTTGGTAACGGCGGATTTTCTTTAAGAAGTAAAAAATTAATAGATCTCCCAAACAATCTAAATTTAGAATGGAAATCTTTCCATGGATTCTATAATGAAGATGGATTTATATGTGCTATGTATAGGAACATATATGAAGAAAATGGATGTAAATTTGCTACATTGGAAGTTGCTAAATATTTCTCACACGAAAATATAATACCCGAGATATATGGGATTACCCCATTCGGGTTTCATGGTAAAAATTCAAAATGGATAAAAAATGGATAAAACAAGAATCAAGGATTTAATCGGAAAAGACAATCCCACAATCTTAGAAATAGGATGCGCAGACGGTAGAGACACACAAGATTTCATTAACTTATTTAAAGAATTAAAAATATATTGTTTTGAGCCGGAGCCAAAAAATATAGAAATTGTAAAAGCGACAATAAACTATAGTGGGCATTATTTATTTGAGGGGGTAATATCCGATAAAAACGGTACATCAACATTTAATCGCTCAAGAACTGATAATCCAAATGATTTATCTTATTCTGGAAGTATAGTAAAACCAAAAGAACATTTGAATGAATGGCCTTCTATTAAATTTGATGAGGAAATTACTGTCGAGTCAATCACATTAGATACCTTTTGTGATAAAAACAATATTCATATTATTGATTTTATTTGGGCTGATGTTCAAGGTGCTGAAGACTTAATGATTATTGGTGGTCAAGAATCTTTTAAAAATAAAGTTAGGTTTTTATATACTGAATATTCAAATAAAGAATATTACGAAGGTCAACCAAATTTAAATAAAATTTTATCCCTATTAGGCGATAATTGGGAACTTGTATACGATTATGGTAGTGATGTCTTATTAAAAAATAAAATATTATGATAGAAAAAAATAAAGGCACTTTTGTTGTGCTACGCTCTGCTGGATTAGGTAATAGGGTAAAATCATATGTATCACATATGGCTAGATATAAAAATATTTTAGTTGAAAAACCAAGTGATGCAATTCTTTTTAAAAATTTCGAATTGGCTTCTGTAGATGATATTGGAAAATATCCACATACTGCAAGTGTTTGGCAATTGCTAGTTGATCCGGAAGAAGAATCTTTTATACAAGACTATAAAACTATTGATTTTCTGTATAATGATACCCCGAAATATTTTATAGACAAATACCTACCAATTTGGAAATCCCTTGAGTTTAACGAAGATGTAACGAATAGAGTAAATAAAATATCAAAAAACTGGGATTTTGGTAATTTAATTGGGTTAAATATTAGAAATGCAACACCTTGTTTCGGCAGAGATAAATTTGTTGATTATGATGGATTCGAAAGGGAAATAAATGATAAAAATGATATTTTTTTTATTGCGTCAGATAGTTTAGAAATTAAAAATTACTATAAAAAAAAATATGGTGATAGATGTTTTATGTATGAAAGAAATGAAATAATAGATAGTGGGGTTACTGACGACTATGAGCAAAATCTACAAGCGTTAGTAGAAATGATATTATTATCAAAATGTCGTAAAAAATTAGTTGCATCACTTGGCAGTTCATTTTCAGAATGTGCTTGGTGGTTAGGAAACTGTAAAACAAAGGTTATTTGTCCTGTTCATGAAATACCTGATGCATGGGCTAAACTACATATGATAAAAAAATAATAAATATAATCTAAATGATAGTAACTGAATTTTATAACGGTCAGGGATTAGGAAACCAGCTATGGAATTACTTCGTTACTAAAATAGTTGCTCATAAGAAAGGATATGAGCATTCAGTAATGTCCCCTGAGAAATTTAAAGGAAAGGAATTTCTACAAATCGATTTTGGAAAAGAAGTTTTAAATGGAAATGGACCAGAAGGAGGCCCACCTTATTCATTACCAGATGGTATATCACATTATTATAAAGAAAAACATATTAGTCATCCAAACGGGCTGGATATTTCTAAAGCTGATGAAACTTTATTTAAAATAAATGATAATACTAAGATAGATGGGAATCTCCAATCGTTTGAATACATCAAGGGTAGTAAAGAATTAATAAATTCCTGGCTTAAAATAAAAGATGAGTTCTCAATATATGATTATTCAAAAGAAGACGTTTGTATCATCCAC
>Ga0114978_10002907_pt1 | contig 14072 bp, 6 predicted proteins | sample S_140212_EF_Meta_FD_87027 | JGI IMG/M metagenome (GOLD analysis project Ga0114978, IMG submission 87027) | Freshwater microbial communities from Lake Simoncouche, Canada to study carbon cycling - S_140212_EF_MetaG | ecosystem: Environmental > Aquatic > Freshwater > Lake | place: Lake...
TATGGTAAAGTTATAAATGATTTAGATTCATATGAATTTGATAATAATCAGGTGGTTCTAGTATACATAAACATAAATTTAGAATTAAATAAGATCTTATCAGATAAACGTTTAATTAACTTACTCTCGGACGGTGAAAAAAGAAAGATATTTTATGATGTATTAGAGAATCCAACTCTATTAGATAAATTAAAAGTCTATACATATCAAAAAGAATATGAACAGATACGTAATATGCAATTTAATATAGCTGATGAACAAATTAAAAATCTACTTGAGAATAATCAAGGTAATATAGAAATTGTAGTAAGCTCAATATTAAACTTATAGTTTTTACTTTTTCATTTATAAAAATATTTAGTTAAGAATTAATTATTCTACAAAAATTTTATTTTAATAATATATATAATATAATGGATAAAGCAACTCGCCAATTCGATAGTTCTCCCTCTGGTAATGTTCAAAAAGAAGTTGAACGCCTTATAAGTGAAGGAAAGACCTCCCTCACATTACAAGATTATGAACGTCTTAGACGTAAATATCCTGATGACAATACTTTATATGATAAAGTAATGGAAGCTTTTACTGAACGTGCTCGTGAAGTACGCAGAACTGCACGTAAATTCTATAACTTAATAATGAAAAACGTTTTACAAGGTAGCACATCTGGACACACCTTATACTCAATCTTAAGCTTAGCCAAGAAATATGCAAATGAAAATGGTTTAAGCGCTGCTGAATTCGAAGAATTTAGAAGACTCGTTGACATGAAATTATCATCAGGCACTGATGAACAAGAAAAAGAAGACAGAGGAATGTTCCCATCTACAAATGTCACATCTTTCTCTAAATTACTTGGTACTATCGCAGTAGAATCAAATACTGGCTTAGACCTCAAAGAATCCGAATTTGGTATCTTACAAGAAATTGTTCAAATTTACTCCAGAACCCGCACCCTCCATGCATCTGTAATCATCCAATCCATGCTCCACACTGATTGCTCCAGTGTAGCTTTATCTGGAAGATACGATGCTGGCAGACACAACCCCGCAGTCTATGTAAATGCATTACTCTTTGCTCTTTTCGTACCTAAATTCGATTCTGTCGATGAACGTATGTTATTATCTAACGTTGCCGGCGTAGTTAAAGCCAAATACCAAAAAGAAAGCATTGCAACATTACCTGACTACAGACTCTTCTATGCCTTAGTAACAGATAAGAACGATGTAGTTTGCGACAGTGAAAGCCCCATTAAAGATTTAAGAAACAGAGTTCTTTTACAACAACATTTATGGAACTCCGTAATTGCTCTTCGTGCCGGTAAATACTTTGATGTAACCGCCGCCGAATTCATTAACTCTGTAGACAACTGCAAATTCTCTATCTATTCCCCCGAAGTACAAAACATGGGTGATGAATCCATTGTTCTCAAGAGATTATTTGCTGCCTTCTCTTTCAACCCTATCACTGTAGTATCTGCACCTTTATACAACACAATGAATTACAGTCAATACAACACTGTAGGCTACACCCAAGAAGTATATAACGTACCTTACCTCCAAATTAATGTACCACCTGTTCAAGCAATGAATGCACCAATCAGTATAAATGATGCCCTTGTACAAAATATCTATGAATTCCAAAACAATACATTTGTTCAACGCCAACGCAGAGTACACTCCGCTGATGAAATCATTGCAATCTCATTATCTCGTAAATTCCGTCAACCCCAAGTACGCTCAGCTGCATCTCCCTTTTTCGTAGCTCTCCCATTAACCATTAATGGATACGAAACACTCAACCAAGCTGAAGTACAATGCCCTAATGAAATTATTGTAGGCGACAACAATGATGTTTTCTTATTAAAATCTGCCGTATTTGCTGAAATGATGACACCCGTTCTCAATGCCCAACAACAAGGCCAAATGATTTCTACCAATGAAATCGTTGTTGGCTCATCTGCAATTGTAAACTGCAACAGCCAATTCTATGCATACAGACCCGTATTAATCCACACTCCCTTAATCTACGGTGCAACTATCGCTGCAAATACTAACTCACCAGTTATCCCCTTAATTCCTGGATCTGTTGATGAAAATGGAAACCCCAGTTTAGAATCCAACCCTACTGAAATGATTAATAAACGTGGATTAGTAGTTTTCTACAGAAGAGGTGGTGAACTTCGCGTAGAAGAAGAAAAAAAATAAAGATTCTATAAATTGAATATCTAATTTTAATAATTATTTAATAAATAATTATAAAAATAAAATTTATTCTAGATATTATCTAGGGAATACACTAGGGAGTGATTCTTTACGTGGTTTTGTTATATTAATTGGTAATTCTGGAGGTCTTAATGGAGCGTTAGAATCTATTAGATATTTTTGATAGGCTTCAACTTCATTTATAAGCCAAGGAGTTATAAAATTCACAGTACGTTCATCTAATTCTTGGATTTGTTCTTTTAAATTATATGGTAGATTTCTAGCATAATCGTGATAGATACCATTCATTAATAATATAATATCTTCATCTTTTTGTTTTGGTATTAAATAGTTACTTTTTTTAGCAACATTCTTTATGATCATATTTTGTACTATCTCTATATTTTCTCTTAAGAAAAAAGCTTCTTTAACTAGTTCAACATTATCGGCGTCTTGACAGGATGGTTCTGCACATTGTTTATCATTATTATATCTCTGAAAGTATTTTTGCTTATGTTCATTCCAAAATAAAAATGGAGCTTTATCTAATTTATAAATTAAATCTGTATTAGATCTAGTTTCATTAAAATCTTTATAGACATTATAATAATCTAAATTCTTTTTATTTATTTTTTTTGCATTTTCGTCAATTGATCTATTTTGGTCTTCTATTTTAATTGGTGCTTCTTCTCTAGTAATTCCTATTTTTTCTTCAGGAATTATTTTACCATCTTTGTCTCTTTGAGGTTCTCTTTTTTTATCATATTGATCAGGATCAAAAATACTTACCTTCTTTGATCTATGTGATAAATCTGCTTTTGTCCCTTGATATTGATTATAATCTTTTTGCCCAAAATTAAAATAATCTGAAGATATCTTATTGTAATCTTCTTCTGTTCTATTTGCTTTATTTACTTTATTTGCTTTATTTGCCTTATTTGAATTATTTTTTTTCTTTGTTTGGCCTTGATTATTAGTATCATTATAATTATCCTCAAAATTATAAAAACTTCTATCAGTTAAATAACTTTTGTTACTCATATATATTAATTTATATTTAAATTTAATTAATAAAAATTAAATTTAAATTGTCAAATCTATTATAGTCAAATCTATTATATTCAAACAGTTAAACTATCAAACAGTCAAACATTTAATCATAAATGTTTTAAAAATTAATTTCGTAAGTCTCAATTAATTCATCTTCAGATAATTTCATACTAGGTTTGTATATCTGTTTAAGCTTATCATTTAAATTATGTAATTCTCCAATTGGTACCTTCTTTAATTCAGTACGTAATACTTTATTATTACTATCTCTCTTTATTTTAATAATATTTGCTTCAGCGGGTGGTGCTCCTGCAACTACTGGACTTACAGTATCTTTAAATACAACTACGTCAAAATCTACACCATCTAAAGTATGTGCAATTAGACTTCCTGCTTTAAAATCTGTATTTCCTCTAACTAATACTCCAGTTGTATCATTCATTTCAATTTTAGTTAATAATGTACCAACTCTATTATGTAAAAATTCACCATAGTTTTCAAGAATATTATTTATATCATTTGGTTTTGAACCAATTGATTTTATCAATGATAATACTATTGCATCCGGAGGTATTCCTCCATAATTTGTATCTGCAAATTGTTTAAATTCATTCTGACTAAATACCTTATCTTTAAATAATTCTGCATTTCTTCTAATTATTTCTCCTTTTAAGAAAGGAGAATTATCATAAAATTCAGCCATCATAATCTTGTGTCTAAAATCTTCATCTTCTAAATTTTTTATACCACCCATTCCAGTTCCTGTGATTCTAACAGGACTAGTACTACCAGATATTGCATTTATTGAACCAGCAACTGCAATTCCAGTTGCAGTAATATTTGGTGGTAAAGCAGGAGGTGCTGGAGGAGGTGGGCCTCCAACTGGTTCTAATGGAGCCGCAGCTGCAGCATCTTGACCAGATTTTAATATATTAGAATATGATGCTCCTTGTAATGCAGATAAAGCGGATGCGGATGCAGCTGCAATAATTTTATGCCTATATTGGACAAATGGACCTGGTACTGCACCTGGTAATGCAGGAGGTACAAGATATCCCATTAATAATTGATATTGATTACCTATTTCAGTAAGTAATCGAGTTAGTATTGGTGAAATTGCCGGAGCTGGTGCAACTGCTGCAGGAATAATACGTGCTGGAGTTCCAGTCATAATATTTCCTAGTTCAGTAATAGTTAAATTACCTGCTTGATTTAATTTAATTAATTCAACTACTTCACCGCTTAATCCAACAATAATTGAGATAAATCGGCATATAGCTATATTAGTCGCTATAGGAGGTGGTGGAAGAATAGATGGTAATATAGTTCTAATATATCTCAATACAGAATCGACTGATGCAGTTATACCAGTAAATAAATTAGTATTATTAATAAAAGGGCGAGGAGGTATTGCAGCACCATCACCAGGTACTGTAAATCGATCTCTAGATCTACTTATAATTAAATCAATAATTTTTTCTACAATTACATTGTCTCCACCAGTAGTAATTACTGTAGATGAGATAATAATTGTTGATAATAAATCCTTAAGTACAGGTGAAGATCCCTTTAACTTATTTATAATTTCTTTAAATAAATTCTTATTTTCTACACTATAAGATTTAGTATCTATAAATTCAAAACAAATTTCAATAGTTCTGTCTAATGGTTCAACTACTCTAGTATTTAATGCTTCATAAACTTCTGTTAATGTTATAAAAATTTCAATAAATGATACATTATTTCTATTTAATTGAGAAACTAATAATGCAATCTCTTTGATTTTATTTGCTTCATGTCTAGGGGGAAATCCTGCAACTGGAATTACGATACTATTTGGTGAAGGAAGTCTAGGAATAGGTATTGGTACAATAGCTGGTGGTAATGCTCCTAAAGGACCCATTGGAGCGGGACCAATTATTCTTCTTACTTCTCCATCAGTTTCATTAACTATTTTTTCTCTTAGTTCTCTAGGTATTTCTGGTCTTACAGCAGGTGCTGCAGGTACTATACCTTTATTATATTTACCAACAATATTATTAATTAATGTACCACCAACATCTAAATCCTTAAAGTTACTATCAATTAATACAATAGCTCCATAATTAGGAACATAAAATTCAATACCATTTATAATATATTTCCAATATCCAATATTATTATTATCAAAATTAGTTTCTTTAATATATACATAATTTTCTAAATTAAAATTCCATATGCATATACCTTTCTTATGTAAGATATATAATGCTTGATGTAATTGGAATAATACTGATCTCCATACTTCAGTGTCATGATATCCGGTTGAAACCATACGTAAGATAGATACATTAACTCCATTTTGTTCATATTTACGAGAAGCCCATTCTTTAATATTTTGTGTTGGTGCTTCAGTTAATGCAATTAAACATGCATTTGAATAATTCATATAATGTGCTTCAGATTGCATCTTATCATTAATAAAATCATCAAATGTACGGAATTTAGCTCCTTTAACATTAGCCAAAGAAATTACGGCTCCATTAACTGTTAAACCAGTTATACCCGGATGTGTCATTACAGGTGTTTCGTATTTCATCTTCTCTCCTTTATATTTTTCTTCTAACATTTTACGAACTTTATCATAAAATCCTGGCATATTTAATATCTTTTTATTTACATATTCATTATAAATCTTATGATATTTATCCATTTGAGGATCTGCTCTAGTATCTTTTTCTTTTCTATATTTAACAAAATCTATTAATGTTCGAGGATGTAAAAAATATGAAATTAATGTTACAAAATTTGGCGATACATTCATTTTCACAATTTCTTCACGAATATATTCATAATATGTAATTTCTCTCCATGCCTCAAAGAATTTTCTAAATGGTTCGCCCACCATGTTAATAACTGATTCACCCTCTAATAATTGATATATTCTTACATTGATACCTATATTATCATTTGAACACATAATTTGTGTCTTAGCGTTAACTTTGATTGGATAACATGATTTATAAACTAATAATCTATCGGGTAATCCAGTGTAAGGATTGTTTGTCATTCTATTATAATTATATGGATTTACTCCAATAATCTTTAGATGACTTAATAATGCATTTATTTCTGGTTTTCTTCTTGAGTCAAAACCAATTTCTTCACCATCTCCACTTCTTATTAAAACTGTTCTCAAATAATTTAATACTAATAATCGTTCAGATAAACTATTAAAAGTATTCTTTGCAATTGCAATTTTTGTAGGTAGTACATCTTCATATATTTCACCTAGTCTCTGTACATCTGAACCACCAAATGTTATATTATATTTTTGAACAATTGGTGGTACAGCGGGATGCCATAAATATGGGTTTCCTTGTGTATTTGGTGCATATGGATTCATCATAGGTACATAATAGGTTGGATTAAAAGTTTGTTGTACTTTTTGTGGAAGTGGATTTGGTTGTGGTATATTTAATTGTAAAGATGTACCTTGAAAATTTGAAGCTGGAGGAGGTATATATGCTTGTGTTGTACCATTTAAAGCATCTTGTGATCCCTGTTGTGATCCCTGTTGTGATCCCTGTTGTGGCCCTTGTTGTGGAATGCTATAACTTAATGGCATCCCACTTGCTTTTTTATCTTCCATATATTGTTTATTTTTTAATTGTGCTTCATTTGTAGATTGATAAGGATTTGAATAAGGTTCAATATATTTTGGTATTACACGTAATCCTCCAGTTTGGTTTGATTTTTTCTCGTAGTTTAGTGACTCAACTTTTAGGTCATTCAAGTTTTTTGATTGGCTGGATTCAAAAAAAAAATTTCTATTTTGGCCACCTTGCATCATAGGTTCACCATCTTGCATTATTGGTTCACCGCCTTGCATCATAGGTCCACCTTGCATCATAGGTCCACCTTGCATCATAGGTCCACCTTGCATCATAGGTCCACCTTGCATCATAGGCCCACCTTGCATACCAGGCATCATACCAGGCATCATACCAGGCCCTCCTTGTTGGTTAAAATTGACTTCCATTGGATCTCCAGACATCATAGGACCTCCTTGCATTTTAGGACCACCCTGCATTCCATGCATCATTCCAGGCATCATTCCAGGCATCATTCCGGGCATCATTCCAGGTCCTCCTTGCATACCGGGACCGCCTTGTTGATTAAAATTAACTTCCATAGGTCCACCTTGCATAGAAGGTTCTTGCATTCTGGGTCCAGATTGCATTGCAGGATCATTCATTCCAGGCATCATTCCAGGCATCATTCCAGGCATCATTCCAGGCATCATTCCAGGCATCATTCCAGGCATCATAGAACCACGACTTATACCTGAACGGCTTTGTACATTTGGATCAACCATTGGCAACTTTGATGACATATTTAAATCGGATTCAGTTGCACCTAAGGCACTAAATAATTTATTTGTTTTGGGTTTGTTCATTTGCATTTGTTGCATTTGAGGATCGTTGACGGAACCTAAAATTGAAGACATTTTAGAGTTTCTAGACATTTGACTATATTCAGACATTTCATTAGAACGAGACATTCTGTCATCAGAACGTTGTTTTACATATTCGCCTGATCTTATAGATCTCTTTTGATGTTTTTTTTCATCTGTATCTTCATCAACAGATACATCCGATGACATATCATTTAACATTTCATGTTTCTTAGATTCATTATGTTTTTTAGGGGTATCATAAGATGATATGGATTCTTCATGTTTTTCTTGACGATGTTTCTCTACATTATGTTTTTTAGGTTTTCCTTCAGTTACATCTTCACTTTCACGCATAGAATCTTCATCACTATCTTCGGATCTTTTGTTTTCTTCAGTTAATGAATCAAGATCATCATCATCATCATTATCAACATCAGGTGTTTCTCTTCTTTGTTTTCTATTATTTTTCTTTCCTTTTGGTTTAGTTGGTTTTTTTGCTCCACCACTCATTCCATTTATAGATCTTTCAACAGAGACTTCAGTTGACATATCATCCATATTCATTTTATATATAGATCTAGTTAATCCATCAACCGAAACTTCAGTTGACATATCATTTAAACCTCCTTTACGTCTTTCTCTTTTCATTTGAGGAGAATCGTATGAAACTTCAGATAGATCGGATTTAGATCTAAATGAATTAAAACGTGAGTTTCCAAAAATTAGTTTTTTTGAATTATCCAAATTACTCATTATATCTTTAATAAATATTTTTATTTCATTTGATATTTTATTAATTTTTACCAATGAATCTAAAAATGTTTTTATATCATAAGTATTATCAACTATTTTTAATGAATCTATAATACTTTCATTATTAATTGAAGTATCAACTATAGTTGCTTCATCAAAATTTGTTATCTTTATTTCGATTCCTATATTTGGAATCTTAAATTTATAACCATCTAATTCATATTCATATGATGAATCTGTTTTTTCTTTTAAATAACAATACACATTTTTTAAATCTAAATTATTATGTCTAAAAGTAGGATATTTTTCTTGTATGGTTGCAAGTGTATGTAATACTTGAAATAATATGACCACTATATCGTTATCATTAAACCCAATAAGAGGATCATCTTTACTATTAAGAATATTAAATAAGGAATCCATTCTAAAAAAATGTTCTCTTATTTCAACACTAATTATATGTTTCTTGCTAAATATATCTAATACATTTGAATCACTTGTATATTTTTCAATAAATCTTAGAACTTCATTAGTTTTTACATCAAAGTTAAATATGTTCATTAATATATGTTTTGTCTTCTTATTAATTACTAGACCACTTAATAGATATGTAACTACTTTATTCATATTATCTACATTATATAGGTTATCTGGTTCATCAGAAACTTTTAATACAATATCCACATTGTGATCCAAATCGTTTGTCTTAAATATAAATTTTTTCAATACTCGTGAAACAAATGTAACATCACGGTTAAATACATTATTTATTAAATTGCGTAATTTTTCATCATTATAATTCTTTTTTATATTTTCATCTGTAATATCTGAAATTTTAATATCTTCAATCATTACTTTACGTTCACTCTTTTTATTGTATAAAACATCAAATAATAAGTTAGTTAAATAATTAATATCATCATATTTTTCAACATCAATGTTATTCATTTTAAAATGTTATAATATAATAAATTATATTATAAATATTTTAATAATTATAAATAAATTTTTAAGCCTCATATACTTTTAATACTCTTGCAGATGGTTCCTTAATATTACCCGACCAGTTAGGAAGCCAAAAATGAGGAATTACATTCTCTCTATTTGGATAATAATATTCATAAATCTTTCTATAATAATATGATTCCTTTGATACAGGTTTCATAATTGTATAAGAAGAATCATTATATTCTTTATCAGAAATAAATGTTTCTACATCATCTTGAATAATTTCATACCAAGACTTTACATGTTTTGAGACACCATCACTAAATGCCTCTTTGGCACGCCATAGAACTTCTTTGCATAATAGATCCGGTAGTACTACTTCAAATGCTTTTCTAATTAAATATTTTTCAGTTCCTTTAAACGGCATCTTTAGTACTGGAGGAAGTCTCATATAATAATCAAAAAATTCAACATCTAAGAATGGAACTCTTGCTTCCAATCCATTATAGGATAGAGCACGATCCACTCTCAGCCCATCATATAAATGGATTTCACTTACTAGTTTTTCAGTTTCTCTTTGAGCTTCTTCTGCATTTGGTGCACTTTTAAAATATTGATACCCCATTTCAATTTCATCTGCACCATCACCATTTAGAATTACTTTAACATCAGTTGTTTCAGCAATCTTTTTAGCTAATAGATACTGCCAAGTAGATGCTCTTACTGTTGTAATATCATATGTTTCAATTGCTTTGATTACTTCAGGAATAACCGAGAGTGCTTCACTAAAACTAATATCAAAAATATGATGTTCGATATTTGTATTAATGTTTTTCTTAATATGATTAAATACTAATTGAGCATTTACTACATCTGGAGAATCAGTATTACCAATACTAAAGAATGAGACCATCTTAGTTCTATCGATTGTTACCATATGTTTTGCTAGTAGACAAGCTACTAATGAACTATCTAATCCACCAGAAAGTAAACATCCAATTGGTCTATCAGATTGAATACGCTTTTTTACTGCATTTGATAATCTTGAAACAATACCTTCATAAATGTTTTCAATACTGTCTACAATCGGCGTCTTATATACAAATTCATAATATGGATAATATTTAGAATTATATTGTTTCTCAACTTGAATACCGTTTGTAAACTTTTCAATATATGATAGTTTAAATATGTAACCTGGTTTAAATCTTTCAATAGTATCACAACATGCTAGTCCCTTTAATTCAGAACTAAAAAATAGATCAGTATTTTCATATGCATATTTTTTGTAGCCAAAGAATAAGGGGCGAACAGATGTAGGATCTGTCGCTGCAAATACTTTAATTTGTCTTGTTTCAATATTACGATGATAGATTACAAATGCAAATTCACCATCTAGCAAACTTACAACTTTATCAATATCCATATATTTCTTATAAAGTTCAATAATTACTTCACAATCTGAATGAGATTTTGGTTTCAAATCATGATCCTTTATTAGTTTTTTATAATTGTAAATTTCTCCATTACATAGTACAACTATCTCATCATGTGATGTAAAATGCTCAAATGGTTGATTTCCATTCATTGATGTATCCATAATTGCAAGACGATGAAATCCCGCAATTGCATGAATTGAGTTATCATGTAAAATATTTTTAATTGTTGAAAAATCTGGTCCTCGGTTTTTAATTTTATTAAAACTATAAACGTAATTATTGTACATTTCTTTGGTTAATTTTGATTGGGTTCTTTTTAAGTAAAACCAAATACCACACATAGTTATTATATATATAAATTAATACTTATTTATATAAGAAATATAAATCAATTTTTTAAGACAGTTAATATTTTACAAAATCCTGTTTGTATTTCCAACATGCCTCTTGAGTAAAATACTTGTAGGGGTCTGTCCAGAATATATGATCTTCATTTAATCCAAGTGGTAAGAATCCTAATACTGTTAAATAACAACTTCCATTATTTGAATAATAATCACTTATACTTTCTTGTTGAGCATTAAATCCTAATGCTAAAAATCCATCTTTATTAAAAATATCTTTACTAGATATTTTAGTTAATACCTTTGTTAAAGCATTTCTTAATTGTCCATAAGAATGTCTTTCTGATATAGTCTCATTATAAATACAATATGATACTAAATGAAATGATGCAAATCGATAAATAACACTTCTTCCTAATGGAGGATACGTTCCATCATGACTAATAATTCTTTCAAGAAATTCACTATATTTTTTACATTTAGATATTGCATCATTTGTTATATTATTTGTTATATTATTTGTTGTATCATTTTCTTTTTTAGAATAAAATATTTTTAAGATTTCTATAAAGAATGGCTGAATAACATATGAATTATAATAATCCATCTTAAATTTACGAGTACCGTCAAAATAAAAACCATCTCCACAATACCATTCACCTACTGAAGATATCATATTTTTAATCAACTGAATATTATAATCAATATTAATTGATTTAAAAAAAGCTTCAATAATACCATGAAATAAATACCAATTACATTCTTTATGATATGTTCTAATCATTAATCTCACTTTTCTAAATAAACGAATCATATTATTTTGAATTTTTTCATTAAGCATATTCCAAATTTTATTCTTACTAATTATAAATCCATAACAAATATAAGAACATTCAACAATTGATTGTTCTACCGAAAATAAACCAAAACTTTCATCAAAATATGGTATTGTATTTTCAAAACATTTTTTAACATATTCTAATATTATTTGTTGTTTTTTAAATTCATTTTCATCATTTATTTTTTCTAGAGCAATCCATGGACTGATTCCTGCAAAAGTTCTAGCAAAACATTCAAGATATCCCATATTAGGATTTCTATCAGGAGTTTCAATTGGACTTCTTTGTAAAATAAATTTATTAAACTCTAATTTACTCATACATGATAATGGTAATTCTACAATATCTATCATGTTGTCCAACCATAGTTTACGATCTAGTATACTTTCAGTCATTAATCTTATATAAGAATTTATAATAATAAATTTTTATATATAAAAAAACACTATTACTTCAATGCTTTCACTTCATTCACATCAATTAATTCCTTTATAAAATTAAATATCAGTGCCTCTAACTGTATCATTAATCTTTTACCAATTATATTTCTATAATCATATTTTCTAAATAATCGACTAATTAATATTTCATGTCCACCAATACCCTTATTTAATTCAAAGAATAATTCATTCATTATACTATTTTCATCAATATTTGTAATATAAACTTCATATATTAAATGTCTAATCTCCATTAATTCTGCATGTTCTACATTTTTATTCTTTATAATTCTTAATATAATTTCAACCACCTTTTTTATATTATTTTCCCAATATACAAGTTCTAAATTTAAACCCATATATTTATTTTCAAGCATCCATAAAGCTAATTTTGGATTTCTTTGACATTTTTGAATTATATCAGAATAATCATTTCTTGATAATAATTTATTTTCTCTAGCAGATACATTTAATAATAATTTATATATATCTGTTTCAGTTGGTTTAGATAATCGTATTGATAAACATCTTCCTTTTAATGGATCTATTATTTTTGACATATTGTATCCACATAATATAAATTTACAATTATGAATATAACGTTCCATTGAACAACGTAAACTAGTTTGTGCATAATATGATAATTTATCGATATTATTAATAATAACTACTTTAAATCTATTCTTATGTTTAACCATATCTAATGTAAATTGAGAACAATATGTCTTAACTATATCCTGAATTAAATATCTATCAAATGCTGAATTGGTTGGATTTATAATAATATGGTGCTTTGATTGATCAAGTTGAATTAATTCTTTCTTATTTCCAAATAACATTATTGAATATTCCTCTTTTTTAACATTATATATTTCATCACCAAACATATCCTTTAGAATTAAATTAATAAGAGTTTTCTTACCAGAACCAGATGGTCCATGAACGAATATATTTGGGAAATCATTATAATTACCACATATAACATCTTTCATTTTAATCTGTTTATCTTCCTTTATTTGATTCAGTAGTTGATAATAGTTCTTCTTTTCAAAGATCTTTTCATATATTTCCTTATGATATAATATATTATGAATATCAGTAATACGATATTTATCTATTAAAAACATATTTAATATTATTTATTTATTAGTAACTTATATATTAATCAATTTTTATATTAAAATGTTCGGTTGCCATATTAACGGAGATTTATTTAAAGATATTATAAATATCCACAAAGATGGTGGTACTTTAATCCAATGTTTTATTACTGATCCTATTGGAAAGAAAACCCTTAAATTATCAGATTCTGAAATTAATAAAATTAAGAATCATTTAATTATATATAATATTAGTATGATAATACATGCACCATATATTTTAAATTTTGCAAGAGATTTTAAAGTTAAATCTAATATTAGCACTAGCGAGTCTTGGTGGATAAAAACTATTTTAACAGAATTAGAATATGCATCTAAAATAGGAGCAAAAGGAAGTGTTATACATTTTGGTAAGTACTTGCACTTAGACAAACATATTGCTATTTCAAATATGGTAGAATCCCTTAAATATGTTATTCATAAGATAAATAAAGAAAATATATCAAAGAATATATCA
>Ga0114978_10002909_pt1 | contig 14068 bp, 3 predicted proteins | sample S_140212_EF_Meta_FD_87027 | JGI IMG/M metagenome (GOLD analysis project Ga0114978, IMG submission 87027) | Freshwater microbial communities from Lake Simoncouche, Canada to study carbon cycling - S_140212_EF_MetaG | ecosystem: Environmental > Aquatic > Freshwater > Lake | place: Lake...
GACGCGTCCATCACCGGACCACAAAAGCCCGGGTTGGTCATCACCGATGGAACACTGCAGTCGCTGGACATGACAATCAACAGCACCATCTCCATTGGCTCGGCAAAATTCTATACCTATGGACTCAGGTTCACCTACGACTCTCAATCGGACATGTTCACGCTGGGTGGAACTGTGGGGATTCAAGTTGGCACTAATATCTCCGCACAAGTCTTATTTGGGCGTTCAGCACAGACCCTGTCAATTGACGGAACCGGACAGCCCTTAGCCAAAAATTCCAGTGCGAACTATTACTACTACCCGCAAGGATATGTAGATACTAACGGCAATTATCATGGATCGGGAATGTATCCAATTGACACCACCAAGGATGGCTTCGGTGAACCACTGATCTCCGCTGAGAATAAAACCTATGTTTACTATTCGGTAAACTTTCAAACGAATCAGAATTACACTGAAAATTCGAAGGTATTCCCGGCTGGCACCTACCCTGCCGGGTTTTACCCATCCGATGTCAGTGCGGTTGCTGTGTCGCCACTGACGGCAATACCGACTCAGCGGATTTATCAATCGCAATCGACTGGCGGTAAGTGGCAGATCTCCGTTCCTCAATCCCCAGGACTCGTGATCTCTGGCGGGTCTCTTGTTTCACTTGATATGACCCTGGACACCAACCTCAAATTCGGTTCGGTGGAATTCTATACCAAGGGGCTTGAGTTTACGTATGTGGCCAATAGTTCTGTGTTCACATTGATTGGCAGCTGCGGAATCAACATTACAAATATACTCGACCTGAAGGTGACCTTCGGGCACGGGGCAATGACCGTCACCCGCGATGGAGCGGGGAAGGCGCTGCTTGCTAGCACAACTTATTATTTTTACGAGTACGGCTACACCAACACAGAAAAGGTTTACCAGGCTCCAGGTCTTTATCAGACAGCTCCTACGGACAAAAGCAAGCTCCAGGCGTACACGACAGGGAAAGCCGTACGCGGGATGGTCAGCGTGACACTCGCGGGGAGCCCGGGTCTGGTGCTGAGTAATGGGGAACTCGTTTCGATTGATATGACGCTGGACACAAACATCAAAATGGGGCCAGCAACCTTTACGACGACGGGACTCGAATTTAAGTACGACGTCAAAACAACCGCCTTTAGTCTCGCGGGGAGCGTTGGACTGACCATCCGGAACGTACTCAGTTGCCAAGTCACCTTTGGAGAAATCCAGAGCAATGGAAGTTACAGTACGGGGTTGACCGTCGCTCCTGACCTCAATTCGAGCGGTATCCCTGCCGGCGACCCACAATTGCAATATTTGAATTTGCACATCACGGCCTCAGTCACTGTCGAAGGGCTCGATTTTGGTGTCGACAACCTTGGGCTCGTCTACACCAAAGGATCTGACCGCTGGGAAATTAGTGGGTCTGCATCCCTGGGAATCGGAACCTTGGCAAAGGTGACCGTCGGTTTTGGTTCTCAATCGAGAATTGATTCACGCACGAGAAATACCATTCCCGCTGTTCCGGGCCTGGTGATTGATCACGGAGAGCTGACACAACTTAACATCACCACTACAGCAGCCCTTGACTTAGGGTTTGCCAAAATTCACAGCGGTTTAAGCTTTGATTGGCTCAGGAAAACAAATCAATTTGGATTAAGCGGATCAACAACGATTGACATTCCTAAAATTGGCAATCTGAGCGTGACTTTCGGCGACCAGACCAAGCCTTTGACGGATAAACTTCACTACGGATTGCTCATCGTCGATGGCCAATTAACCTACATGCACCTTGCCGTGAATGCCGACTTCAAGTTTGGAGGCTTCACATTTAAGGTAGACAATCTTAATTTAGACTATCAACACACCGCATCTATTGCCGCCTACACTACGGGATGGGGCCCCTCGAAAATAAATCATGCCGCACAACCTGAACAAACACTGTTCAAGATGTCTGGGAATGCGAGTGTCACGATACCTGTTGTTGGCAATTTAAAGGTTTTATTTGGTACCCCTGAAAAACCTGGTCTGGTGATCAAAAACGGTGACCTTGAGAAATTTCAGATCGGCATCGTCGGAGACATCAGTTTCGCGGGATGCAAGTTCAATACGGCAGGCGGGATCGGCTTATTCTTCAACTATAAAGACGGCGGATTCCATGTCACGGGCCAGGCAAAGCTGACGATTTTAGGATACGATATCCCCTTGGATTTCGGTGTGCCGGGCGATGACTTCGTTTTTGATTCCAACGGGAATCTCATCGAAATCGATATTATGCAAATCGTTGAGTTTGAGTTTTTGGGCGCAAAAATCAAAGGGGATTTGCATTTCATTTACCATAGGGCTGAAGGATACGCTCCCGCCTATTTCACTCTGACCGGTGACATGTCAATCACGATGGGAGGACTCACCGTCAAAGCATCACTGGGCGGAAAGCATTCGGAAATGATTGCCGACTTAAATTGGTCTCGCGGGGTTAGCCTTTTGTTGACTGGGGGCTTCGATGGTACGCCGCTTGTAAAGAAAAATTATACCAGCAGCGGCTTAAAAGTCGTCAACGGATCGATCCAACGTCTTGACGCGACCGGCAATGTCAATTTGATTTTGCCTTTAGGAAGCTTTTTGACGCTGAACGCAAACGCTCAACTGTACATTACCGCAACCCCTAGTGATAAACAGATTAAGTTAATTGCGTCGGGAACCGCGAAGGTGGCGATCGATTTAGGCAGTGGTTTTAAGCTATCCGCTGGTGCTGAGTACGCGTTGGAATTTATCCATTATTCTGATGGAAGACCTTCGAAAATTTCCGTTTACGTTCCATTGGGCGCGGGTGGCTCGGTGTATTTTGAGGTCGTTAATGGGCAAATGCAAAAATTGATTCCGATGGGTGCGGCAATAGTTGCCGCAGTTGTCGCGGGTGCGGGAAATGCCGTGGTTAGTGAGATTAAATCTATTGCACACAAATATCTTGGCTGGTTGGGTTTCGGGCCAGTTGACGGCGGGTTTGTCTACTATGATCCGGGATACCTGTTTGATGTTTCAACAGCGGTAATGGCAACGACCACAGCGAACGGGGAGTTTCTCTTAACCTTGCCTGCCGGGACGAATCAAGGGCAATTAGTTGCTGGTGGTGGTACTGATATCTCGACCGGATTGCCAAACAGACTGATCGCGACGGCTCCTTACGATGCCAAGGTGATCAATACACTGACCTCTTTAGTCAATTCACTGATGCGGTCGAAGAATCTGACTGAATCCGAGGCAACCGCGTATATCAATGCATCGATGGGATTGCCATTGGGGACGCAGATTTGCTTTAACAATTCGCTTCTCACCGCAGTGGCGGGAGATCCGTTGGGGGGGGGCGCCTATCAAGCCTCGCTCAGTATCGATACGTTGACTGAATTGATTGCTAGCCTCGTGGGTGGGGAACCAGGTTCGCCAGCGTTTGATCGGGTGTGTGTTCTGGCCTATCAAGAGATCGCAGATTGGATTTATACCACAGGCGGCGGCCTGAGACTGTTACGACAAGAGTCGGTGCTGAGCTATTTACTGGGTAAAGTCGCGGATGCAGCGGGTGTGAATCTCGCAGCGGCCGATCTCGAAAAGGGGGGGAGGCTGATTGAGGGATTTTTAGCCCATATTGCTTCCGTGACGGCTGATGGAACGCTGAGTTCACTGGACCAAATGACCAAGGCTTACGTCGTCGCCAGTGGCGATCTGTCCACACAACTTAGTTTGGTGGGAAGTGGATTCGCCAACCTGGACGATCTGTTGAGTCAATACACGAATTCTGCATTGTCCCAAAAACTGTCCGGTGCCGTTGCAGGTCCCTTGTTTGCGGGCCCGCCACAAATCACCGTACAACAGACTGTCGTTCAACCGGTCGGGGCGGGTGATCCTCCGAACATGAATTTTTCCGTATATCTGGCGACGACCGGACCATTGACCGCGCCGGTGACTGTGGATTACGCCACATGGGATGCGACGGCGACGAGCGCCGACGGTGATTATGTCCCTGTCCAAGGGACGTTGACCTGGCTGCCGGGTGACACGGCACCAAAAACCATTTCGGTTCCGCTGAATGTGACCAATAGCGGGCAAGCCAATCAGCTGTTTGGCGTGCATCTCTCGAATAGTCAGAACGCCTCGATCAGCCAGAATGGCTTAGGGCTCGGTCTCATCCAGTACACGGATTATTCGACGCAGACTTCGGTGACCGCTTCGAGTACCTCGCTCGGCTTTGGTGACACTGTGACCTTGACGGCCGCTGTGTCGATCGATGGCCTAAGTCAATCGACAGCGGTCGGTTCGGTGACGTTCACGCTTCCAGACGGGACAGTACTGGGAACGGCCGACTTGGTAAATGGCCAAGCCTCCATCGTGACGAGCAGTCTGCCAGCCGGCAATGATCTGATTACTGCCACCTACAGTGGTTCCATCACCGATGCGGTGCATTACAAAACGTCTGCGGGATCACTGGTCGAGGTGGTTGCGATGGGCTCACAGACGGTGACATTCGGGTCGCTGGAAAATCAGACCTACCCGGGTACACAATTCATCGTCGAGGCGACCGCGTCATCGGGGCTTCCTGTGTTCTACCGTATCGTATCCGGCCCCGCGATCTTGCATGACAATCTCCTGATCATCACCGGAACGGGTACCGTAGAGGTCGAGGCGTCGCAACCAGGTGGCCTGGATTACGCCGCGGCGACGCCCGTCTTGCAATCGTTTGTCGTGAGCAAGCCGCATTTGACGTACACCGTCGACAATCAAACGATCACCTACGGTTCACAGCCATCCACTTTCGGCGGATCCTTCAGTGGATTCCTCAATGGTGACGACACCAACGTAGTCACCAGCTTGCCAGACTTTGCTGTCGAGTCCAGCGTCACAGGTGCGGGACTTTACGCGATCGATGCCAATAGTGCCGTCACCGCGAACTACCAGATCGACTATGTGTCCGGGACGCTGACCGTCACGCAGGCGATCACCGATGTGGTTCTATCAGCACCCGCAACGGGTGCCTTCGGTCAGTCGATTACCCTCAGTGCCACCGTAACACATCCGGACGGAACCGTCGCGCCGACGGGGACTGTCGGCTTCTATAATAATGGTGTGAAACTGGGCGATGCGACACTGGCCAATGGGGTTGCGACCTTGGTCTGGAGCAACTGGAGTGTCGGCCACAACAATTTGACGGGCCTCTACAGCGGCGATAATAACTACTCGTCCAGCGGTTCAGTCGATACTGATCTGGTCATCCAGAACGAAGCGACGGTTTCACTGGTCGGTTCGTTCGCAACGGTGCTCGTCAATCACTCCTCAACCTCTACCGCGACGATTGTCTCTGCGGGGGATGGTCAACCGCTGACAACCGGAACCGTCCAGTTCCAGGTCGATGGGATTGATCAGGGAGACCCGGTCGCTCTCGATATACTGGGGCGTGCCTCGTTCACGGTGAATCCGTTGACAGAAGGCTCGCATACGATTACCGCCAACTATAGCGGGAACGATACGACTCCAGCCGCCACCGGATCGCTGGTTCAGCCGGTCGTACGTGATTCCGGGGCGGTCACCCTGCAAAGTTCCAAGATATCCCTGCTGATGGGCCAAGGTGTCGCCTACACCGCCGCGGTCACTTCAGACGTCGATGGTCGGATGCTCACCACGGGAACGATCCAATTCCAGATGGATGGTGTTGACCAGGGAAGTCCGATGGCCGTGGATGGTTCGGGGCTGGCTTCGTTTACGGCCGATTCACTGTCCGCCGGAACCCACGTCATCACCGCGATCTATAGCGGCGACAGCGAGATCGATGGGGCCACTCAGACGTTCAGTCAGTCGGTCATTCAAGACACTTCCGCCTCGAACCTCGGCAGTTCCATCGCGCATCCCCTGGCAGGAACTATCCCGACCTATACCGCCACAGTAAGCTCCTCGATCACCGGACTGCCATTGACGACAGGGACCGTTCAGTTTGCGGTCAATGGAGTGAATCACGGAAGTCCCGTGGCTCTGGATGGAACGGGAACCGCTTCGTTCACGATCGAGCCCTTGTCGGTCGGTACGTATACGCTTACGGCCGTCTACAGTGGCGATGTGAACACAGTGGGATCGACACAAACACTCTCGTTGTCGGTGGCTCAGTTTGCAGCGACGACCAGTCTGGTCTCGCCCGCAACGACGTCAACCTACGGACAATCGGTGACCTATACGGCTCGAGTCGTGCCAACCGACGCGACGCAGGGGACACCGGCAGGAACGGTCCAGTTCGTCGTCGATGGTGTCGCCACGGGTAGCCCGGTCACGATTGACGCGAATGGCGATGCCAGCAGTCAGTCCTTGTCACTATCTGGTGGCGATCACGTCATCCTCGCAGTTTATACCAGCAGTAACGGGTTCCAGGGTGGCTCCGACCAATCCGGACTGACCGTGCAGCAGGTCGATCAAACGATCAGTTTTGGCTCACTGGGGAACGCCACCTTCGGCGATGCACCGATCGCCTTAAGCGGCACCAGCAGTTCGGGACTGGCCGTGGCCTTTACCCTGATTTCAGGAGCCGGGTACATCAGTAACGGCAGCCTGTATATTACCGGCACCGGCGCGATTGTTGTTGCCGCAGGACAACCGGGCGATGGAAATTACAATGCAGCAACTGCCGTCGAGCAGACGCTGACGGTGAGTGCAGGTTCGACCACCACCACGTTGCTCTCGTCCAGTCCCAACAGTACCTATGGTGACCTGGTTTCGGTCACCGCGACAGTCTCTGCCAGCGGTGTCACCCCTGACGGACAAGTCCAGTTCGTGGTTGATGGTGTCAATTATGGTGCCGCCGTCACCTTGTTGTTCGGTTCCGCTTCGGTGAATCTCCCTGTCGACTTGGCGGCGGGGACATGTACGATCACGGCCACCTTCATCGCCACGACCGACCTGAATACGAGCACTGCGGACAATTTGTCACAAACGGTGGCTCAGGCTCAGGCCATGATCGATGTGACAGGCTATACAGTCACTTACGATGCAACAGCACACACCGCCACGGGATTCGCGTATGCTCTCGACGGGTCTCTGTTGAGCGGCTTAACGCTGTCGGCAACAACGCATACCAATGCGGTAAGCATCCTCGATACATGGACGTTCCACGATCCCTCGGGGAACTACGCGGATGCCAGCGGAACGGTGGCGAATATCATCGGTCAGGCAACCGCTTCGATCACCGTGACAGGTCTGATCACGACCTACAATGCGGCCGCACAGGCAGCGACGGGGTCGGCCACGGGATTGAACGGGATTGATCTCAGTAGTGGACTGACGCTGACGGGAACAACACACACCGACGCGGGGGTTTACCTCGGGGACACCTGGACATTCCACGATCTCCTGGGGAACTATGCCGACGCCAGCGGGTTGGTTGATAATGTCATCCGTCAGGCCACCGCATCAATTACCGTGACGGAATACAACGTGACTTATGATACGTCCGTACATGTAGCGACCGGCTCGGCGACCGGCCTTGGATCGGTCGATCTGAGCAGTGGCCTGACGCTGACAGGAACAACCCACACGAATGCGGGGGTTTATACGGGTGATGTCTGGGTGTTCCATGATGCGAGCGGGAACTATGCGGATGCCAGTGGTACCGTCACAAACGTGATTGGCCAGGCGAGTGCCACCATCACAGTCACCCCTTACGCGACGACTTATGACACGTACGCTCATACGTCCAGCGGTACCGCTACGGGGCTCAATTCGCTGGATCTGAGCAGTGGCCTGACGCTGACAGGGACAACGCATACGAATGCGGGAACTTACAATGGTGATCGCTGGACGTTCCACGACATTTTGGGGAACTATGCGGACACGAGCGGGACCGTGAATAACAGCATTGCAAAAGCAACCGCCACCATCACGATCACTCCGTACGTCAGCACTGGAACGACCTATGATGGGAATTCCCATACCGCGACGGGGACGGCAACGGGAATCGGCAATGTGAATCTGAATAGCGGGTTGACCCTGAGCGCTACGACCCACACGAACGCCGGGACTTACACTGGTGATACGTGGAGCTTTGCGGGGGGGATGAATTACAATAGTATCAGTGGGACCATCAGCAACAGTATTGCCCAAGCGACCGCGAACATCATCATCACGCCGTACAACAGTAACTTCGACGGAAATGCTCATACGGCAACGGGAACCGCCAGCGGAATCGGAAGCGTAAACCTGTACAATGGCTTGACGCTGACCGGGACGACCCATACCAGTGCCGGGGTATATCTCAATGACCCCTGGTCATTCCATGATGTCGCAGGCAACTATGCGGACGCCAGTGGAACGGTCAACAATGCGATTGGTTCAGCCCCAGCGGTCACCACGTCATTAGTGAATACCACGGTGACGGCTGGGGTAACGGCCAGCTTTACCGTTGTCGGAACCGGGGCACCGGCACCGACGATCCAATGGCAGGTCAGTACCAACAGTGGTTCGACCTGGTCGAATATCGCGGGTGCCAATGCGGGGACTTACAGTGTTTCGACGGTGAATAGCCAAAGCGGATCACAGTATCGGGCGGTGCTCACCAACGTGTTTGGCGTGGTGACATCGAACGTGGCCACACTGACGGTCAACGCCCGGCCATTGACGGTGGGAACAACCTTCACCACCACCGTCTTTACTGGATTGACCACCGGGACCATAAAACTGGTCGACATCGTTGATTCAATGGGTGTGACGTTGCCCACAAATTATACCGCCACGATCAACTGGGGTGATGGACGGACCGACTCAAACATCGTGGTAACGCACCCGAATACGGATGGAACGACAGTGCATGTGGTGGGGTCTCACACTTACACAGTCGGGGGAACCTATCGTCCGATCATCACGCTGGTCGATGCGGCCGGTTCGACTTTGGTCACCCTCGCATCGAATACCGCCAAGCTGATTGTGGGGACGGATGTCTCGAACAAGGTGAGTATCACTCGATCGAGCCCAGTCAAAAATCGAACTACCGGATTGTGGGCTCAGATGGTCACGATGAATAATATCAGCGGAGTCGACCTGACTGGGAATCTTGATTTCGTGCTGATTGGCCTGACGGCCGGAGTGTCGCTATCGGGCGCAACAGGATACACGGCGGGGGGAGCCAACCCGTATGTTCGGTTCAGTACGACCGGCTTGAAAGCAGGCAAGTCAATCAGTCTCGTGTTAAACTTCGTGTTACCGACCACAATTACCGCCTTTAACTACAGCTTCAAGACGTTTACCAACTGAGGTCAAACCTTTACAACGGGTCTCTTGCGATCAACCCCCGCAGGGGGGGGGATCCCCTCGCCCCGGTACTCCGGGGAGGGGATTAGGGTGAGCAGTCTTTTTCCCGCGGCCCTTAAACGTAAACGTCTCGTCGAAGTCTTGGTGATTCACAGAAAATGAATCGCGAAATTTTCGCGAACTGCCGCGGGTGATCTTGATGTGCGAAGAGCCCCTCACCCTAACCCTCTCCCCGGAGTACCGGGGCGAGGGGACATGACCTGCCCGTAGTCTTTGCCTGTGAGATTCGGTGCGGGTAATTGCCCCGCAGAAGAGTGAAACAGCGGAAGAGTGACATTGCTTCGGAAAACAGTGTGCTTTGTCTTTCTCGTTTTTTCCAGCGACACCATATCAACAGTCCGGTTTTTGTTAAGTCGTGACTTACGATGTCACGGAGCGGACTGGAGCGAGTCCCCTTGCCCCGATAATCCGGGGAGAGGGTGAGGGGTCTTCTCGCATTGCGAACCACGATGATCGACTGGGGTAATCACTTCGAGTTCATCCATAGCAACTCGAAAGCCAATTGTGAACAATCGCTGTTGAGGAGGCTGCTGCATTCGTGCTGTTGCGCGCAGTGACCTTGCTTCATAGGACCAGCAACCACCACGAACCACACGATTCATCCCTTGTGCTATCCCTTGGGGATCGACCAATGTCGGTGAAGTACGGGAGGGATAGGGTCCGAACCAATCTGCACACCATTGCGGCAAGTTGCCTGCCAAGTCGAGTACACCATACGGACTACAGTCGCCGGGAAACGAGCCGACGGGTTCGGTTTTACCACCGTGACCGAGAACAAGCCCATACACGGCACGACCGGGGGACGGTGGTTCGTTGCCCCAGGGGTAGATGCGGCCTTCAGGGCCACGCGCGGCAAACTCCCATTCCGCTTCCGTCGGCAATCGGCCACCAACCCAGCGGCAATAGGCCCTCGCATCCTCGTAATTGACACCCACTGCGGGATGATCCTCACGGTAAAAGAGCGTCGGATCGACCAGGTGTTGATTGTGAAATTCCTGCTCGCGATAACCCGTTGCCAGGGTAAAGGCTTTGTACATGCCGTTTGTCACACAAGTCCGCGCCAGCCAAAACGGACTGATACCTACCGCATGAGGTGGACCTTCGATGGAATAATCGTCGCTTCCCATCACAAACTCGCCACCAGGTATGTACAGAAATGTCGAGCCATCAACGGGATTTTGCTCCGCTCGATACGACGTGGTGGTCGGCTCGACCTTCGTCGGTGTGACGAACTGGGACTGGACCGTGATGTCTGGCTGCTTGAGCACTGCCGTGACGCGGGGTTGGGGGCGAGCGGGATCGTCGAGCACGTCGAGGATGGGAATTCCCTTGCACAGCGGATGCGGACGCCCCGATGTGTCGTGGATCACCGTCTCAAGATCGATACCATAACAGTGAAGCATGGTGGCGAATACATCCCAGGGACCGACCGGGTTTGTTGCGGGATAGGCACCGATTCGATCGGAGGAACCATAGACGTAGCCGCTCTTAATCCCACCTCCGGCAAGAATGACCGAGTTACAGCCAGGCCAGTGATCGCGGCCAGCGACATCGTTGATCCGAGGCGTCCGACCAAATTCCCCCGCTGCGACAACCAGCGTTTGTTCCAGTAAACCTCGCTCGGACAGATCGATCAACAACGATGATAAGCAGGAATCGAATCGGGGCAACAAGGTCCCTTTGCATTGATTGAAGTTGTCGTAATGCGTATCCAGCCCGCCATCCCCTTTGTTGCGCCAGTTCACCTGTACGACAGGAACACCTGCTTCGATCAACCGCCGTGCAACCAGTAAATTTTGACCAAAAGGGTTCCGGCCGTAGGCATCGCGATGTGCAGACGATTCATAACTGAGATCAAATGCCTGAGCCAGTTTGCTACTGGCCAGCATCTCGAATGCGCGAGATTGAATGGTCGAGAATTGTTGAGGCGATTTCAGGTCAGCGATCCGGGCCATTGCATCAAACTGTTCGACCAGTGTTCTCCGTTTCAGCAATCTGGATGTCCCCGTTTTGGAATTCCCCGCGTCGGAATCGAGAGTGAAATCCGGGACGGCAAACTTCGGACTGTTGGCATCCTGGGGGATCAAGTACGGTCCCCGGCTTCGATCAAGGAATCCTGCCGTTTGACCAATCCCACCGCTGGTCACCCCCCCAGCCAGAATAAATCCTGGAACCGCCGTGTTTGGGGGTTTTAATTGCTCGAAGACAACGCCGTAATTCGGATAGTCAATTAGGCTGGGCTTGGCATTGGTATTGGGCTGCGGATGGGGCCAGCCCGTCATCAGTGAATAAAACGCAGATTCATGAGCATTGTCTTCATGCGTCACCGACCGAATCACCGTGTACAGGTGGGCAAGCCGCGCCAGCTTTGGCAGATATTCGCAGATCCGATATCCGTTCAGACTGGTCGCAATCGACTGAAACTCGCCGCGAATCTCGGCAGGTGCCTCTTCTTTCAGGTCAAAGGTATCCTGGTGTGGCGGACCTCCAAACAGCGAAAGAAAGATGATCGACTTGGCTGTTGGCGCACGACGAACCGCTTCCGCCAGCACAGTACTGGCACCCAACGGCCCACTCCAGAGAGTCAAGCCGGGCAACCCGATCGCTCCGGCAGCCAGCCCCTGAACAGCCGCACGTCGGGAGTAATGGTGACCTTGATTCGGGCTCGAGCAACGGTCCATTGAACAACCTGAAAGAAACAAGGATCGCAGTGATGAGGCACACATTCAAGTACGCGGACGAGTCCATTACCATACCACGCGACCATCAAACGATACAACGAATACAGACTCGAGGACCTTCTCGCGGTGGTTTTCATCGCACTTGAGTTGATGCAGGCTTGGCAATGACGCAGAGGAATTCCGTGACCTCGATCGTGACTCTCATGAATGATGACCCGATGTCCGTCAGGGTCACTTCAATCCAGGGGAACAGTAGGATCGATCATTGGACATGCTGTTCGATACATCCGTGATTGGATATCGCTGTGATTCAAGGTCCAGAGATCAGCGGCCAAGAATTCCGCCGAAACGGATTCACTCAGCCACCCCCACACCCCCCGCAGCCGCCGCCGCCGCCACAGCCTCCACCGCCACCGCCGCCTCCGCCACAGCCCCCTGCCCCGCCGCCGCAGCCACCCCCGCCGTCGCTCCCCGTATAGGTTCCGCTGGGCGTCGTCGATTTCCAGGCAGACTTGAGATCTTCCAGCGCAGGACCTGAGAGTGCTGCAGAGCCAAATAATGCGGCACCTAAGGCCACCTGATTCCCGGAACTCGCCGTTGTTAAGGGACTTGTTCTCAAGCAATGATGTTGTGACTCTAATGTCCGCACCATTTGATCACCCGCCAGTGAACGTCGGATCGAAAAAATCAAAGTCAAAAATGTAATCAGCACCGCGATCAACCCCAAAACCAGGAAGATCACCGGCCGGTTCCGCTCCAACCCGACCGCGACTTTTATGATTCCAAACACCAGCAAAAAACAGATCGACAACCCTGGGACCATCCGGGCGGTGAAACGCTGGGTTTGGTTCAGCAGGTAACCAGCCTCCTCGATTCTCGCTTTGATTTCTGCCGTTTCATTCACCAGCGATTTTTGTAGCTGAACCAGGGTTTTCGGCTCATCAGCCACAGCCCGCAGAATCGACGACTTTAGCGAGCCGTCACTTGCAGGAATTTTCTGGAGTTTGATGAGGGATTCTGGATCAACGGCGGCAGGCTGACGAGAGGACCTTTTTAATGAGCGGTCACTCGCAGTGGTCGCTTGATCACCAGGTCGAAAACGGATTTTTGCCCCGTTAACCTGACCAAAAAAACCGTAAGCTTTTTCGGTCATTAACTCGTGATCGTGCAACATCTGAGCCACCGCCGCATTCACTGCGGCAGGCTCGCCAAATTTCAAACAGGCAATTTCTTCGGCAGAAAGCTCATGATCCTCATCCACACTCAGACTCCGCTGAATTCGGGAATAGATATAGGACCCGATCAGCAGCAGCAGCCAAAGACCGAAAAATACCGCCAGAAACTCGGGGCCCGTTAAATCAAAAGGTCCCAAACCGACCGCCGTGACGGGAACCATCCCCGCCGCCATGACCGGCCTGCGAGGCAGGCGACGAGGCCACCAGATCGGTTTGGCGAGGATCCAATGATCCCGCATATTCACTACCCGAATCTGTGAACAGGGATCAAAACGTTCAAACGGCAACGGCCAAATCTCACGCGGGGGCTCTTCACAAAACACGCGACGGTAACTGTCGAGCGTTTTTCTGTACATCTCCCAGTACTTTCGCCCCTCGTCTGGCCCGCCGGACGAGGGGTCGTGATGCAGGGGATATCCGAGTGTCTCGTCACACAGCTCGGTCCAGTAAGAACGACTGAAAACCAAATGCTGATGCCAGGCGGCATCAACCTCTTCAGACGGACAAACCGGATGACCCGCCGCGGCGGTCAAGAACAAAAAACGGCGGTACTCCACGAGCACCCGCTGTGCGAAAGGAATTGACCAGCCATTTTCCAGCGCCAGCCGACTTAAGAACCGTGTTCCGCTCCCGTCCGCCTCAAAGGAAAACTGAGCCAGCTTTTCCCACAGCCCCCCTTGCTCGATGGTCCAACTTGCAACAAACGGTTCAGCGAATCCCGGCATGATGTGACTCCTCGTGAGAGTTTTCTCTTTCGTAGGAAAGTGATGATTTTGCCTGCTGATTGCTGCTGGCGGCTCGCGAAAACACGATCGATGA
>Ga0114978_10002910_pt1 | contig 14066 bp, 15 predicted proteins | sample S_140212_EF_Meta_FD_87027 | JGI IMG/M metagenome (GOLD analysis project Ga0114978, IMG submission 87027) | Freshwater microbial communities from Lake Simoncouche, Canada to study carbon cycling - S_140212_EF_MetaG | ecosystem: Environmental > Aquatic > Freshwater > Lake | place: Lake...
AGAACTTGGTCGCCCCAACGTGAAAGTAGGTCACTTTTTTCTTGAGTAGTTAGGTCGGATGCAAGGTCGTCGACGATTTCATCTGCATATCTGGCAAAACCATAAAGAGCATGGACGTATGGTCGCTTCTCTCGTGGAAGCAAGAGTGTTGCTAAGTAATACGTTTTTCCATGGAGTGAATTCAGTCGCTTACATTCTTCGTAAGACTGCCTAAGAAGTGGATCAGTAATTCCGGCCGACGTTAGTTCGTCCATTTACTTCACCGGACCCACAATTCTTTCTGCAGCTAATCGACCGGAAATCAAAACCATAGGAACGCCAACACCAGGTTGAGTACCAGAACCTGCAAAGACCACGTTTTCAAAACCAGCAGCTAAATTGCGAGGTCTAAATGGTCCTGTTTGAAAGAATGTGTGCGCACTTGCAAATGGTGCACCGCGCTCCATACCTTGCTTCTGCCAATCCAATGGAGTGGTCATCACTTCAGTTTCGATTGAGTCACCCAATCCTGTATAGCCACGATCTTCAAGAGTTTTAATCATGTGATCGCGATATGGCTTCGCTTGAACTTTCCAATCAATGTCGGCATCAAGATTGGGAGTTGGATAGAGGATGTAATAACTCTCTTTGCCCGCTGGTGCCAGCGCAGGGTCATCTTTTGTTGGAATGGTTACCAAGATGGATGGATCTGACATCAATGTCTTTTTCTTAATCAATTCGTCAAAGACACCATCCCACGATTCTCCGAAATGTATATTGTGATGGGCTACGTGGTCATATTTCTTAGAAGAGCCAACCAAAAGCGTGGCACACGATGGTGAGTATTTTAGGCGTTTGATGGATAGAGGAGTTTTACCTAGGAGATCGCGCCAAACAACAGGAAGATCTGGGTTCATCACAACAACATCACATTCAATGCGTTCGCCAGTGTCTGTAATTACTGCACGGGCACGTCCATTTACAACATCTAGTTTGGTTACTGATGTGTTGTATTTAAAGGTGACACCGTGCTTTTGCGCAGCAGCAGCTAGTGCACGCGGTACTGCATGCATTCCACCCTTAGGAAAGAAAACTCCATTGACTGAATCCATGTATGCAATCACGGCATAAATCGCTAAAGCTTGCTGAGGGCTAACTCCTGCATACATTGCTTGGAATGAATAAACCTTTTGTAGTCGCGGGTCCTTGAGGAATTGATTTACTTTAGGGGAGAGTCGCCTAAAACCACCTAGTGCAATCAAACGGGCTAAATTAGGGGTAAGTAAATTAAATGGTGAATCAATATTGCGATCAATGAAATCGTTCATTTCATACTTGTACAACTTAGTTACAAAATCTACATATCTGCGATAACCCAGCGCTTCTTCGGCACTGACAGTGCGACGGATTTCTTCTTCCATCTCTGCGGTATTGGCGTGCACATCAATTTGTGAACCATCGTGATAAAAAGCGCGATATAGAGGTTTGAGAGGGGAAAGTTCCAGCCAATCTTTCATATCTTCACCGACGCAGCTAAATGCATCTTGGATCAATGAAGGCATTGTAAGAACAGATGGTCCTGTATCAAATGAGTAACCATCTTTTTGAAGTAGTCCGTTACGTCCACCAGGTACTGATTCACGTTCTATAACGGTAACTTTTCGTCCCGCTCCAGCTAGTCGAAGCGCAGCACTCAATCCAGCAAGTCCTGCACCGACTACTACAACATGATCTGTAGGACCTTTAACTCGCGCACTCATTATTTCTACATACTCCTACGGGTCGATAACGCTGCAAGCTCTGTAAGTAGTTCTTGCCCAACAGGGTTAATTCCACCATGTTCTAGCGCTTCTAGCGCGCTAGAAGTTCGTGAATCGATGAGTTCTTCAACACGAGAACGTGCCCCAGATTCAATAATGATTTCGCGAAGAGTTTCAACATCATTAGAGCTCAATTCTGATGAGCCAAATGAGCTCATAAAGCGCGCAACAGAAGTCGGGGATGAATTATCTAAAGTCATGGCAACCAAGACGGTGCGCTTTCCTTCCCGTAAATCATCACCTGCTGGCTTGCCCGTTACAGCAGGATCTCCAAATACACCGAGTAAATCATCACGAAGTTGAAATGCTTCTCCTAGTGGAAGGCCATAAGCAGAATATGCCTGATCAATATTCTTGCGAGTTCTCACATCTGTCATTGCAAGGGAAGATCCAATATGGAGTGGGCGCTCGATCGTGTACTTACCTGATTTGTAACGTGCAATTGTGAGTGAGCGGTCTACATTTGTATTTTTCTGAGTTTGTTCATGAATGTCGAGGAATTGTCCTGCCATAAGTTCAACGCGCATTTCATCATGAACGGGAAGAACAGAATGCATCTGCGCCGAATCTAATCCTGCAGAGTTGAGCATTTGATCAGAGAGAACAAGAGCTAAATCTCCAAGCAATACTGCTGCTGCCATTCCATAACGCTCTGCGAAACCTTCCATCTCTTCGCGCTGATGAATTGTTTCAAAATGTCGATGTATGGAAGGCTTTCCACGTCGCGTATCTGAACCATCCATAAGATCATCATGAATGAGTGCACATGCTTGTAAAAGTTCAAGACTTGATATTGCACGGATTACATTTTTATCTGCAACACCACCAGCGCCAACAAATGCACTATATGCAAAGAGGGGGCGTAGCCTTTTGCCACCATCGAGCAAGAAAGAAGAAAGAGAGTGTGCAACCGGCGCTAAATCACTAGAGATTGATTCGAGGTATGCGCTCTGCTTGCTAAGGAAATCGGAAAGCTCTGTTTCAATGCTCTCGCGGACCTTGGCTAGTGTCGCTTTTCGCTCATCTATCACGCGGTAACGGTACCCTCACTCTGTGGCTAAGCGCACTTCGTATTCATTCGAATTTTTCCCCCCTAAAGATGCTGAGGGAGAAGCTCGTCTTTGGGCTGCAATGACCGGCCTTGAAGCGCTTCATCCAGATTTTATCTCGGTAACTTATGGTGCTGGTGGAAGCACACGCGATCGAACAATTGCAATCACTTCCCACATCACAGAGCGAACAAAAATTCCAACAGTTGCGCACCTAACATGCGTAGGTTCAACAAAAACAGAACTTATTGAAATCTTAGGTAAGTATCGCGAAGCAGGTATCACAAGTATTTTGGCACTTCGTGGAGATCCCGTAGGTGGACCAAGTGCGCCATGGAGCACAACGCCTGGTGGATTTGATCATGCAGATCAATTAGTTGAACTTGCTAACGAACTCGGTGGTTTTTCAATTGGTGTTGCCGCTTTTCCAGATGGACATCCTGCATCGGTTGGAGATTTTGAAAAAGATATCGACGTACTTATTCGCAAAGAGTCACTTGGCGCAACATTTGCAACGACACAATTCTTCTTTGAGGCTCATAGATGGCGCGCACTTGTTGATCGCTTGAGTGCCCGTGGTTCAAATTTGCCGGTCATTGCTGGAATATTGCCTGTAACAAATGTAAAGCAGCTAAGTCGAATGTCTGAACTCGGAGGGACAGCGATTCCAGAGGCAATGATGAAACGCTTCCTTGCCGTGGAATCAAATCCCGAGGCAGTTCGTGCCTTAGGTGTGGAAATCGCTACAGAATTATGTCAGAAGCTTTTAGCTGAAGGTGTTCCTGGAATTCACTTTTATACAATGAATAGTTCAACGGCTACTCGCGAAATTTATGAAAACCTTGGGGTGTCGCGCTAGATGATGTCTAAAAATGAGTTTCTCGAAAAATGGAGCCAACTACATAGTGGTTCTTCTGTTACAGGAATAGTAGGAGCATGGTTATCTATCTCATATCGATTTGGACTTATTGCAACGTTATTACGCATAACTCCTAACGCATTGACTCTCTTAGGTTTACTTGCAGCGGTTGCAACTGCTTATTGGGCGCTATCTCTATGGGCCATTGCGTTCTTAGTCTTCTCACTATTTTGTGATGGCATCGATGGAAGTGTTGCAATCTTTCAAAAAAAGGAGAGCAATAGAGGCGCCATTTTTGATTCTGTTGCTGATCGCATTAGTGAGGCACTATGGCTCATTGCTCTATACCGAATTGGCGTGCCTGCTTGGATAACAATCCTTTTGTGGGTTATTGCAAGTGTTCAAGAATATGCTCGAGCTCGCCTTTCATCGTTAGGCGTCAATGAAATAGGAGTAGTCACGCCGGTCGAACGTCCAGTTCGTGCAAGCTTTATCTTTATCGCCCTGGTTATGTGGCATTCAAATATTGCTGGAGTGACATATGTATCAATCGCTTATTTAGCACTACAAATTATTAGTGTATATTTGGTCTTGCGTTTTGCGCGTTCCCAATTGCATTAGCCACAATTTCCCCACTAATTCCAACGAGGGGCAATCCGCCTCCGGGATGCGCTGAGCCACCTACGAAATACAAATTTTTGATTGGTGATCTATTTTTTGCTCGAAGGAATGCTGCGCGAGCTCCGTTACTAGAACTTCCATAGATTGAACCACCTGGCGCATTGACACTTTCCTGGAGTTGAAGCGGAGTTCGAATTGTTATTGTTTCAAGGCGATCTCTGATTGAAATTCCTCGAGCTTCTATCTGATCGATAATCTTATTTGCGTATTCAGAATTGAACTTTTCATTACTCCAGTTCCAGCCTTTTGCCGAATCTTGCGAATGCACAGGAGCGTTTACCAACACAAAAAGGCCAACTGAATTCTCATTCTTGACCATTTTTTCATCATTAGGCGAACAAATATAAATGGTTGGGTTCTCAACCGGCTTCCTAGCATTGAAAATCGAATCGAACTCTTGGTCGTAATCATCTGGAAATAGAATTGTGTGATGCTCTAGTTTCGGTTCATCACTTGCACGAAGTCCAAGTAGTAGTGAAAAACCAGCAAGGGATGCATCAGTTTTGGCTAATCTTTTTCGTACTCTCTTTACTTTCTTGGAGTCATTCTTGATTAGGGAATTGTAAGTAAAAGAGGCATCTGCATTGCTAATGACTGCATCGAACTCAATACTTTCTCCAGTACCTAGAAGAAGACCAGTTGCTGCACCTTTGGTAAGAATGATTTCTTGAATAGGTGTTGATAGATGAAATATGACTCCGTGCTTTATGCAACGCTCATAAATTGCATCAGCCATCGTCCCCAGGCCGCCCTTGATATGCCAAGCACCGAATGCTTCTTCGACGAATGCAATAGATGAGAGAACGGCTGGTGCCTTTCGAGGATCTGATCCGCTATATGTTGCATAACGGTCTAATATGAAGCGCAAACGAATATCGGTAAGTTCTTCGCTCGCTAATTTGCGCAATGACTTCCATGGTGCGATCGTGAACAAATCCTTGATAACTGTTGGTCTTTTCAATAATGAGAGCGGAGACTTGAGTTCAGATTCAATAAAAGGTTCTCTTGAAATATCCCACATCTTCTCAGCCACGCGCATCAGGGAATCCCACTGATGTGCACTCTGCTCGGAAAAGGACTCTGTAATGGCTTTTAGAGTTTCAAAACGTGAAAGATTGGCAAACTTGACCTGACTTCCATCAGCGAAGCGATAATCAAAAGATGGGTTTACGGATACTACGTCCATCTCTTGTCCCATGTGTTTTCCGGTTTTGAGAAAAAAATCTCTATAGACAGCGGGCAAAGTTAGCAATGAAGGGCCGGTATCAAATGCGTAACGGCCAATCCACTCAGTACGCAATTTCCCGCCTACTCGATCACTACCTTCATAGACCGTAACGGCATGACCTGCTTTTGCTAATCGAGCAGCAGCGCACATTCCACCCACGCCTGCACCTATGACAGCAATTTTCATAGTGTGCGGCCTTTCCATTGCACGCTCTTGCGCATGCTCCAAGAATAAATGATGAGGTAAATAAGAATGGTTGACGATATTGGATGCATTAGTGAATCAATAATTTTGCCCCTCGTTACAAATGCACTAATGATTCGCGAGAGAACTATGAATTCAAATGCAAACCAGCCCCAGGCTGATCCCATTGCGATAAGAATTATTGGTGCAATTCCGGATACAAAAATAAATATAATAGCAACAATAGTTCCTGCTATCGAACCGAATGCTTTCCATAAGGATTTTGCATACCCTGCGCGCAGTTCCACAAATGATGAGTACATGTGACACTGCGCGATTTCGCCACCATTGATAACGCTTCCTTTATGACCATTTCTCAATAGGACCCGTGCTAACTCCATATCATCGAGCACTTGGTGAGCCACCTCGCTGTATCCAGAAATCGCATTGCGTCGGACTATAAAAAATTGTCCATTCGCGACGGCGAAGGCTGGATTAGTGGATCTCATAGTTACTCTCAAAATCAAAGTTGATAACCAAGACCATTGAAGTAGTGGTTGAACCATTCGTTGTCCAAATGAAGTGACAATTTGGCGCGGATAAATCGAGAGGAAATCGAGTTTGTAAGTATCTAATGTACTAACTGCTCGAGACAAAGCCTCGGAAGTTATTCGAACATCAGCGTCGAGACTAATTATGATTTCCTCTTTACTTGAAGTTAAAAGTTGCTCAAGAGCCCATGTCTTGCCAATCCAACCTGCAGGTGGCTCACTTCCTCGTATGAGCGAAAAGCGCTCATCTCCGTTGATTGCATTGCTTAGAAGTGAATAAGTGTCATCGGTGGAATTGTCATCGAGGATGTAGAAGTGATGCGCATTAGGGTATGACTGAGTTTTTAGCATTTCAACTAATTCGATGACGTTCTCTGATTCATTGCGCATTGGGATATGTAGAGCTATGGAGTGATTACTCGATAGATTTCGAGAAAGCTTTGGCATTGTGAGCGCGTTAGCAATTACAAATAAAAGTAAGAAAAAATTGAGCAGTGCAAAAATCATTCAGATATCTTTACGGTCTACCGAGCCAACGAGAAAATGCATATGGTGCAAGTACTGCTCCATAGATTAGCCCGCCAATGAATGCGACTCCAGGTCGATCAAAGAAAAATAGATTTGCAACAACGCCTGAGAACCAGCTCCACCCTAAATAAAAATCAACGACTCCAAAGCCGGCACTAATTTTTCTGCGCTCACGTGGAAGTACTTGATGAAGAATCGCCATAAGTCCCATGCCTGCAAAGAGCCAACCAAATGCATTTGAGAGTGGAATCTCAGGCTGGAAAGGAATATGGGCTCCAGAAAATGTCCAACTCCATCGCCCAGCAGCAACCATTTGTGGATCTAAGAAAAGATCCCAAGCCATGAGTGCAAAACCTCCATAGAGAAAAACCCAACTCTTTCCAACACGTCGTGATGCAATGAGTAATGGATGCGCCATCATCGCCCACGCAAACGGAACAACGAGTGAGACGCTTGCAATTTTTGGACCTAGGGATTCGTCATATGAATATTGGCCAAAGGGCCAGCCAGTCTTCACTCCAATTTGCTCAATAATGAATGCGTAAATCAAGGTTACAGATATATAAGTTATTGCATAACGAGATCCATAGGCGAGTAGTGCATGCAATGACATTGCTGCAGCACCCCAATACACAGTTGCAATCGTTACAACTCGTAGAGCTTCACCTTCTAATAATGGATATGAAATTTGAAACAGAATTACTACTGCAAGAATTGTGAGCAAGAGTGCTTGCGCTTTTGGATTTATTCCACGTCGTCTATTTCCACGTTGAGAATAATGACGAATCGACATGGAGTAATTCTGCCCTACTTATAAGGTGCCGCGTAACTCCAGAACAGCGAAGCGAGCGAAGAGTTCCTCGGAATACCACTGATATTTCTTCGTATCGGCGATTACTTGGGTATGCGCCGCACCTTTATAGGCAAAATCACGCAAAGCCTGAGCAGATTCCCATAATGAAAAAGTACCTTGTAATCCAATTGGTGCTTCACCGATACCAATAGCAGAAATCAAACCAGGTGAGTTATAAAGGCTTGTAGTTACGGGTGGAACTGCTTTCCAGAAGCGAAAATTTCCAAAAAATGAAATCCGAGCGCGAGTTATTGCGACGATTGCTCCGTCACCCGATTTTGTAGAAACAGGAAATGGTTCTCTCTTAGACCATTGACCATGCGATGAAATAGGGGAGAGCAGGGCTCTAAATTCTGAGTGAGAATTCTTTCTCCATTGTGAAATAAAACCACTGTTATCAAAGTCCTCTATTTGGTTTTCATCAATTGCCACCAGTAATCCCCAACGCAATGGATCGGCATCACTTGGCGTAAATCGCTCACCTGTTCCACACCCTAATAACTTTGAAAAAGTAACTCCTGGAAAAGTGCGCACAGCGCGACGATTCAAGGCCATTCGAGACAATGCAAATGGAATCTTTTTCTTTTCAATCTGCCAAAAGTAAGCAACAACTATCACTTAAAGATTCCTGTAGTCTCAAATATTTTCTCGATACAGAGTTGCGGTGAATCCCACATAGGAGCATGCCCTGTCTCTGCAAAAATAAACCACTGCGCATGATTTGGAGTCAGTGATCTCTCTTGGCAGTTGCTTGCAGGTAAAGTTTTATCAGTATCTCCAAAAATGATAGTAACTGGAATATCAGAATTAATCGGTGAATCGAATCTTCTTTTGAGCATTCCATCCCATGCGGGGTAATAACCAGCCGAAGTTGCCATCGCCATAGTTGCATCGAGACAAATCTCTTTTGAAAAATCTTTCCAACGGGGACTCACATCGGCAAAGCCAACCTTGCGTGCATATTCAATATCAACAACAAAGGGTGCTACAACCTTGATTGCCTTAGCTAGTGCTTTAGCCACTGCAGTTCCTGGATATCGCGCTGAATAAGGCGCTAACCACAATCCCGCAGGTGCTAAACCTGTAACACTTTTTACATTCGCGGGTGCAAGAGATGCGAGTTCAAGTGAGATCCAACCACCCAATGAATTACCGACTAAATGGAATTGATCAACACCGTGATTTGCTTTCACGCTATCGCGCAACAAGAGCGCAAGTGATTGCGGATCCATTGCTTGAGCAGGATCAAATGTCGATTGACCATGTCCCGGAAGATCAACAGTGATCACATTGAACTTTTCAGATAGCGCAGGAATTATCGGTTTCCATGCAGTCGCAGCCGAGCCAAGTCCGTGAACTAAAACAAGAACATCTTGAGATGTTAGCGAGTTATAACTTCGCGTTGAAAGTGTCATTTCAATCCCCAACAACCATAGGTGTAGCACTTGTAACTCTTACTAACTCAGCAAATGATGTTGGGTAGACCGCATGAGGGTGTCCGGCAGCTGCCCAGACTACGTCGTAATCATTTAGCGCTTCGTCAATGAGAGTGACTTCAGGTTGTGAAACCCATCCGAGTGGGCTCACGCCTCCAATTGAATAACCACTTCTCTCTTTCACGTAATCAGCATCGACGCGATCTAGTTTTTCCATACCTAGATTCTTTGCAACAAGTTCTGTCTCTACTTTATGTCGACCACTTGTAATGATGAGAAGTGGATTACCTGATGGAAGTTTGAATATCAATGAAGATGCAATTTGGCCGACTTCGATTCCTAAACTATTTGCTGCATCAATTGCAGTGCGGGCAGAGTCAGAGAGAATCTTTATTTCACCATCGATACCAAGAGATTGTGCGGCATCGATAAAGCGCCTAACAGCAGCTTTTTCCAAAATTCCATCCATGTGCGAACTTTATGAGATAACGTAACGCCGTGTCTGCCAAAGCCCTAACAAATTACGAGCATGGAATTCATGCCCGTAATGCAGTATGGGCCAGTTTCTTTGCCCTTGGTATCACAGGTATGGCCTGGATTCCACGCATCCCCGAAATAAAAAGCTCGTTGGGTTTGAGTGACGGCCATTTTGGATTACTTCTACTTGCAAGCACTTTTGGCGCAGTTCCTGGGGCGCAACTATCAGGGCGAATAGTTCATATGTATTCCTCAAAAATTGTCGTGCGAATCGCCGGTGTCACACTTCCGTTGGGTGTGAGCATTATGGGAATTGCACAGAACGTCCCAACTCTTGCACTTGGATTATTTATTTGTGGATTTAGTGTTGCATTTATGGATGTTGCACTCAATAGTCAAGCTATTGCTATTGAAAAACATACTCAAGGACGTTGGATGTCAACCTTTCATGGCCTTTGGAGTATTGGAGCATTCTTTGCTGCCCTCATTGGTGGGCTTGTAGCAAATTATGTATCTCCGCGAGTTAATTTATTAGTGATGTCATTACTCTGTTTTCTATCCTATTTTGTTATAACTCACTATCTACTACCTCCCAATCTCGATGGTCATCGTGGTGAAGAAGGAACAGAGACTTCTTCCAAGGTTCCTTTTCGCGGCAAAGAGGCCATGATCTTGTGGGGTATTGGAATCGGTTTGATTTGCGCTCTTGTTCCCGAAGGTGGTGCATACGACTGGAGTGGAATTTTGCTTCGAGATCATATGGATATTGGTAAAGGAACCAATGCCGCTGCTGCGATTGTATTTTCTCTTACAATGATTGCGAGCAGATTACTTGGAGATAAGTTCTTTGAAATGTGGGGACATGTCAATACAGTCAAATATGGAGCACTTTTTGGTGGCGGAATCTGGGGACTCTCTATTCTTATTGGAGTTCCGTTAGCGCAGTCACATCAAATGCTTAGCCTTGTCATTGTTTGTATCGGCTTCGGCGCTGCAGGATTTGGAATAGGTCCATTTTTTCCTGCATTCAACTTAGCTGCTGCATCCATTCCGGGAGTTGCACCCTCTGTTGGATTAGCTCGCATAGGACTTATTGCAATCGCGTCCTATTTCGCTGGCCCAACACTTATTGGTGGAATTTCACAACTCACTTCATTGCCAATTGCATTCGCTTTTCCAGTGCTCTTGATGATGGGCGCTGCTTTTCAAACAAGATTTATCAAAGTAAATAGGCTCAGTACCGAGAAATAAGGGCTGATGAGTTAGCGTTGCCCACTATGAGCGCGACTTACAGTCAAGAAGAATTAACCACAATCGGTAATCGAGCACGCAATGCCTCATGGGCAACCTTTGGGATCATGGGTTTAGTCTCGATGGGGTGGGTTGCTCGAGTCCCTGAGATAAAAGATATTGTCAATCTCAATAACGGTCAGTTTGGTCTGGTCTTAGTCTCTGGAACTATCGGTTCACTATTTGGCGCACAATTATCTGGACGATTGATTCATACATTTGGATCTCGACGAGTAATTTCTGTTGCGATATTTGTAATGCCTCTAGGACTCATTGGAATGGGACTTGCGCAGACAACTCCCTATTTAGTTTTCTCACTCTTTGTTATGGGTTTTGGATATTCAAGTATGGATATTTCAGTCAATACGCAAGCAGCAGTTATCGAAAAGATTGTAAAAAGACGTTGGATGTCTACCTTCCATGCGCTCTGGAGCGTTGGTGCATTTAGCGCAGCGTTGCTTGGTGGTGCGATTGCACATTTTGTAAGTCCCAAAACTCACTTAGTGGCCCTTGGGATTGCTTGCATGATTGCTTATATTCCAGGAGCAATTTTTCTATTACCTCCAGATCTTGATGAGCACGATGGTGGAGAAGAAGAGACGGAAGCAAAGATTCCATTGTTTAGTACTTCTGTTTTACCTTTGTGGGGCATGGGTATTGCAATGCTTAGCGGTTTAGTTGCAGAAGGCGCTGCAAGTGACTGGGGTGGAATTTTACTTCGTGACAGTATGGGGATTGATAAAGGAAAGAATGCAACAGCATTTGGTTGCTTTGCACTGGCAATGATTACTAGCCGATTCCTTGGCGATAAAATGCTTCATCACTTTGGTCCACTTCGTACTGTAAAAATTGGTGGCTATTTAGGTGGCATTGGTTGGGGGATAGGCGTACTCATTGCAGTTCCGCTTTCTGATTCCCATCAACTTCTATCTCTGATCATTGTTGATATTGGTTTCGCACTAGCTGGCTTTGGTCTTGGACCGATGTTTCCTGCAATTATTTTGGCGGCGTCACAAACCCCTGGAATCGCATCATCTGTTGCAATGGCTCGTGTTGGAGTAATTGGAATGATGGGATTCTTTATTGGGCCAACCATTACGGGCGGTCTCGCTGAATTATTCTCATTACCAGTTGCAATTTTGTTCCCAGCAATTTGTCTTACATTTGCTGGTTACATGTCTCGATCACTTCGAAATGCGCGCTAAGCAATAATCCAAGTTTGAATTATTGTGAAGAGTGAGACCGCATAAAGTAATCCTGCAAAGGATCGGCGCATCAGTAATGGATTTGAAAGTTCGCCCATACGCGATGCGAATCCAGCAATAACCACGGCAGATATCGCCATCAAAATCGGTAGGTGCCATGATATTTCTGACCAGATGGCATAGTGTCCAAAAAATGCCGTCAACGTATTGAGAGCGATAATAAAAAGAGATGTGCCAGCTGCTTTATTTGATGTGTTATTGAAGAAGAGAATCAAAACGGGGATTGCGAGGAAGCCCCCACCGATTCCAAAGAGACCTGTCATCAAACCAATTGTTAGCGATATTGCGATAAGTGCTAAGACAGGAATCTTTTTCTCGCTACCGCCAACTGGCTTGAAGAGCATAGAAGTTGCGGCTGAGATAAGAACGATTGCAAAACCTGTTGTAATAAATGAATCAGGCAAGCGGTGTGCTACCCATGAACCACCAAGATTTGTGACTAGTCCAAGTGCCCAAATAACAAGTGCTTCTTTGATGAGAACATCTTTACTTCTAAATTTTGAGATGAGCCCTGAGACGGCAGCGCTAAAAACTATTGCAAGAGCTGCAGTTGTTGCGTGGGCAGGGGAGAAGTTGAATCCGTAAATAAGGATTGGCACAGAAAGCATTGCGCCACCAGCGCCAATAAAGCCAAGTACTGCGCCAATAAATCCACCTGCAATGAGGGCCCCTAGGATTTCCATATACGCATAATGACAGAAAAGGGCCCCGGGTTTTATCCCGAGGCCCTTTTGCTATCTAGTTTTTTTAGAGGCTAAAGAATGCAGATGTAATGCTTGGACCAAAGTTTGCTCCGCCGCCTACAAGGACGAAGATAATGAGAGCTGCCCCAGCAAGTGATAGATCTTTGAAGAATCCAATTGATTCGTTTTGCTTAGCTGTCGCATCTGTTTCTTTCCAGAATGCGTGCATCATAAATGCTGCTGGGATCAAGAAGATTGCAATAAGGAGTGCACCGAGGTCGGCGTAGACTCCAAATGCGATGTATAGACCGCCGATAAGAATCATCAATCCTGAAACAACAACGCTGAGTTTTGCAACTGGGACTTTCTTATATTTTGCATATCCTGTCATTGCCTCAAGCTTTGTGAGGTGCATGATTCCTGAATTGATAAAGATTGCCGCAAAGAGAATGCGTGCGATTACGAGTACTACGTCCATGGGACTCCTTATTGATTTTTCTGTGAATGAAACGTACATAGGGAGAGTAAGGCAAGATAGTTGAAATTTCAACTACATTCGATGCTTTCCAAGGGCGACTTTCACCCCTGCGCGTTGCGAGATCACGCTGATCCAGGGGCGCCCCTTGCGTCTGTCAGCCCTGGGGGTTATCTTTCGAACATCTGTTCGAATATCCACAGCTTAGTGAAAGGCTCCACCGAAATGTCAGTGCCGCAACCTGTTACACAGATTACGAAAGCCCTCGATGTAACTAGTGAGGGAGCAACTCCTATTGAATTCACTTTCAAGGGTCGTCGCTTTCGTATTCATGCAATCTTGTCACGCTGGTGTGAAGCTGGTGGTTGGTGGAATCACGTCAGCGATGGAAAGTATCGCCCAGATGACCAAGCGCGCTCGCTCTGGCGAGTAGAGGCGGCACCTATTGGAGCACTGACAACATTTGAACTCGAACGCGATGAAGTAAGCGGTCAGTGGATCATTAGAAATCTGTAATGAGTTTTATACATCTCAATGTTGCCAGTGGGTACTCACTCAAATATGGCACAACACAACCACGCGATCTTGTTGCTCGCGCTGCTGAATTTGAAATGCCGGCGCTCGCACTTACCGACCGCGATGGTTTAGCAGGAGCAATTCGTTTTGCTCAAAGTTGTATCGAATATGGCATTGCACCCATTATCGGAAT
>Ga0114978_10002912_pt1 | contig 14063 bp, 10 predicted proteins | sample S_140212_EF_Meta_FD_87027 | JGI IMG/M metagenome (GOLD analysis project Ga0114978, IMG submission 87027) | Freshwater microbial communities from Lake Simoncouche, Canada to study carbon cycling - S_140212_EF_MetaG | ecosystem: Environmental > Aquatic > Freshwater > Lake | place: Lake...
ATCGCGATGGAGGAAGGCCTGCGCTTCGCAATCCGCGAGGGTGGCAGGACCGTCGGCGCCGGCGTCGTCGCTAAAGTCATCGAGTAATCGTAATTTCTGGGCGGGGCGGCGAAGAGGCTTCGCTGCCCCGCCCGTTTGCACTTTAATTGACAAGGATTAGGCCAGTAGCTCAATTGGCAGAGCGTCGGTCTCCAAAACCGAAGGTTGGGGGTTCGATTCCCTCCTGGCCTGCCAGATTGCAAATGAGCAGCTGTCGAGCGTGAATGGTTGAGAAGTTTGGCGTACAGGCGGTTACGGAGTATCTGCCTGCGGCCATGGACTTGTAGCGCTGAACGGGACACATGGCAGACAAGATAAAAATTGCGGTCGCAGTGGCGTTGCTGTTGGCGGGTATCGCGGGGTTTTACTACTGGGATCAGAGCCCGCTGATTGCGCGCGTGGGAGCGGTGCTTGGCGGTACGGTGGCGGCGGTGGTCGTGTTCTGGACCAGCACGCCGGGCAAGGAATTTTTTGCATTCGCGCAGGAATCGATCGAAGAGGCCAAGCGCGTGGTGTGGCCGACGCGCAAGGAAACGCTGCAGACGACCGGCATCGTGTTCGCGTTCGTGTTCGTGATGGCGCTGTTTTTATGGCTTATAGACGCGGGGTTGTTATGGGCGGTACGCATACTGATGGGTCAGGGCGATTCATGAGCAAGAGATGGTATGTAGTGCACGCCTACTCCGGTTTCGAGAAGAGCGTGCAGCGGGCATTGATCGACCGTGTCGCGCGCGCCGGCCTGCAGGAACAGTTCGGCCAGATCCTGGTGCCGGTGGAAGAAGTCGTCGAAATGAAAAGCGGTCAGAAGAATATTTCTGAGCGCAAATTTTTCCCGGGCTATGTGCTGGTCGAGATGGAAATGACCGACGACACCTGGCATCTGGTGAAGAGCACCGCCAAGGTCACCGGTTTTGTCGGCGGCACGTCGACCAAGCCGACGCCGATTTCCGAGAAGGAAGTGCAGAACATCCTGCACCAGATCCAGGAAGGCGTGGAGAAGCCGCGACCGAAGGTGCTGTTTGAAATCGGCGAGTCGGTGCGCGTCAAGGAAGGCCCGTTTACCGACTTCCACGGCAACGTCGAGGACGTGAACTACGACAAGAGCAAGTTACGGGTATCGGTCACGATTTTCGGGCGCTCGACGCCGGTGGAACTGGATTTCGGACAGGTCGAGAAAGCGTAACAACAGAATTCAGCACGGCAGTTGCAGTCGTAGCACGCAGTTGTTTTTAACGGGGAGGGCAGCGTAAAACCGCGGCCCGTTACCACCCACCAAAAGGAGTATTTATCGTGGCAAAGAAGATCGTCGGCTTTATCAAGCTGCAAGTGCCCGCCGGCAAAGCCAATCCGAGTCCCCCTATCGGGCCGGCGTTGGGCCAGCGCGGTCTCAACATCATGGAGTTCTGCAAGGCGTTCAACGCGCAGACCCAGAAAATGGAAGCCGGGCTGCCGTTGCCGGTCGTGATTACCGCGTTCCAGGACAAGAGCTTCACTTTCATCATCAAGACGCCGCCGGCGTCGGTGCTGATCAAGAAAGCGCTCAAGCTCGAAAAAGGCAGCAAGACGCCGCATATCGACAAGGTTGGCAGGCTGTCGCGCGCCCAGGCGGAAGAAATCGCCAAGACCAAGATGCCCGACCTGACGGCGGGCGATCTCGATGCGGCGGTGCGTACCATCGCCGGCAGCGCCCGAAGCATGGGCGTCGACGTGGAGGGCGTATAACATGGCCAATCTATCCAAACGCTATAAAGCGCTGACAGGCAAGGTCGACCGCGACAAGCTGTATCCGCTCGCCGACGCCATGAAGATGGTCAAGGAAAACGCGACCGCCAAGTTCAACGAATCGATCGACGTCGCGATCAACCTCGGCATCGACGCCAAGAAGTCCGACCAGACCGTGCGTGGTTCGGTCGTGCTGCCGGCCGGTACCGGTAAAACGGTGCGGGTTGCGGTGTTCGCCCAGGGCGACAAAGCGCAGGCCGCGAAAGATGCCGGCGCCGATCTCGTTGGTCTCGATGATCTTGCCGCCGAAATCAAGGGCGGCAAAATGGATTTCGACGTCGTGATCGCGACCCCGGACACTATGCGGGTCGTCGGACAACTCGGCCAGATCCTCGGTCCGCGCGGCCTGATGCCGAACCCGAAGGTCGGCACTGTCACGCAGGACGTTGCTGCCGCGGTCAGGAACGCGAAAGCAGGCCAGGTGCAATACCGCGCCGACAAGACCGGCATCGTGCAATGCACGATCGGCCGCGCGTCATTCACGGTCGATGCCCTGGTAGAAAACATTAAAGCTTTGCTCGACGCAGTGAACAAATCGCGTCCTGCCGGCATCAAAGGCATCTACCTGAAGAAGGTGTCGGTATCGAGCACCATGGGTGTCGGCGTGCGCGTTGATCAGGGCGGCACGCAGGCGTAAAAAGAATTCGCAGTGCGGAATTGAATTGGTAGTGAAGGCTTTGGGCTGCCGGTGTTCGCGGTTGTATGCGGCGCCGGCAGGTTGTCAAAGACCGTAGAGGCGTTCGCGAGAGGCGAGAGGCGAGAGGCGAGAGGCGCAAGCCGACTGGCTCCAACCACGAAGCTCGAGCAGCGCTTAATTTGAGAGACGAAGCGCGAAGTGATGCGGGGTTTTACCCCTCTGGCCTCTCGCCTCTCCCCTCTCGGCTCTACGCAGACGGCGTGTCCCGATGAATCAGGTTTGTTGCTAATGCCTGGAGCTGAGGTCGCCGTGGGTCGGTTGCGAATGCTGCAAGGTTCGCGGCCATTAACGAATGGAGGTAGGCCTTGGGTCTTAATCTGGAAGAGAAGCAGGCGATGGTGGCCGAAATCGGCGTGCAGGTTGCGCAGGCGCAGGCCATTGTAGTCGCCGAGTATCGCGGCCTTGGGGTCGCAGCGATGACCGATCTGCGCAAGAAAGCGCGTGGTTCGGGCGTCTATCTGCGGGTCCTCAAGAATACGCTCGCGCGCCGCGCCGTCGCTGCGACGCCGTTTGCCGGACTGGCCGAGAAACTGGTTGGTCCGCTGGCTTACGGTATCTGCAGCGATCCGGTGATGGTCGCGAAGGTATTGCAGGATTTTGCAAAAGAGCACGACAAGTTCGTAATCAAAGCCGGTGCAATGGCGAATCTGGTCATGTCTGCGAAAGACGTGGCAACGCTTGCCAGAATGCCGAGCCGCGAAGAACTGCTCGCGAAACTTTGCGGAACCATGCAGGCGCCGATTGCGACGTTTGTGCGGACACTCAACGAGGTGCCGGGCAGGTTCGTGCGCACCGTTGCTGCCGTGCGGGACCAGAAAGAAAAGCAGGCTGCCTGATTAAATTCAGCGGCACGCGTGCTTTCATTACAGACAAATTTTAGGAGAACGACATGGCATTAGCAAAAGCAGAAATCCTTGACGCAATTTCCGGCATGACCGTGCTCGAACTGTCCGGCCTCATCAAGGACATGGAAGAGAAGTTCGGTGTTTCCGCGGCCGCGGCCGCAGTAGCGGTGGCAGCACCTGCCGCCGGTGGCGGCGCAGCATCTGGCGCAGCCGAGCAAACCGAGTTCGCGGTGCATCTGACGAATTCGGGTGCCAGCAAGGTCAACGTGATCAAGGTAGTACGCGCGATAACCGGTCTCGGCCTCAAAGAAGCCAAGGACCTGGTTGACGCGGCGCCGAAGGCAGTCAAAGAAGGCGTGTCGAAAGCCGATGCAGACGGCATTCTCAAGCAGCTGATCGAAGCCGGCGCAACGGCTGAAATCAAGTAACTTGGCAGGCGAAACGGGGCTGGCGGGCAACCGCCAGCTTTTCCCTATTGTTGTTTGTGGCCGACCGGCCACGACCGAGCGCATCGTTCGCGGTGCGTTGGGTCGTGTACCGTCTTTCACTCTTGAGGTGCCTCAATGAGCTACTCGTTCACCGAAAAAAAGCGTATTCGTAAAAGCTTCGCCAAACGCGCGAGCGTGCTGCCGGTGCCGTATTTGCTGGCTACCCAGCTCGATTCTTACGCCGCGTTTTTGCAGGAATTCACTGCCCCGGATGCGCGCAAGAGCGAAGGCCTGCAGGCTGCGTTCCAGAGCATATTCCCGATCGAAAGCCATTCGAAGAATGCGCGCCTCGAGTTCGTGAACTTCGTGCTGGGCGAACCGCCTTTCGACGTCAAGGAATGCCAGCAGCGCGGCCTCACGTTCGCGGCACCACTGCGCGCCAAGGTGCGCCTGACGATCATGGACAAGGAAGCGTCCAAGCCGACCGTCAAGGAAGTGAAAGAACAGGAAGTCTACATGGGCGAAATCCCGCTCATGACCACCACCGGCTCGTTCGTCATCAACGGCACCGAGCGCGTGATCGTATCGCAGCTGCATCGTTCGCCGGGCGTGTTCTTCGAGCACGACCGCGGCAAGACCCATTCGTCGGGCAAGCTTCTGTTCTCGGCCCGCATCATTCCGTATCGCGGCTCGTGGCTCGACTTCGAGTACGACCCCAAGGACTACCTGTACTTCCGCGTCGACCGCCGCCGCAAGATGCCGGTCACGATCCTGTTGAAGGCGCTGTCGTACACGCCAGAGCAGATTCTCGCCGAATTCTTTGCGTTCGATGCCTTTCGCCTGCATAAAGACCAGATCGAGTTCGAACTGGTGCCGGAGCGGCTGCGCGGCGAAATCGCGCGCTTTGACTTCGCGACCAAGTCGGGCAAGGTGATCGTGGCGAAAGACAAGCGCATCACGGTCAAGCACGTGCGCGAAATGCAGGAAGCCAATTTGAGCAAGCTTAGCGTGCCGCAGGAATTCCTGCTCGGGCGCGTGCTGGCGCAAAACGTGATCGACACGGAAAGCGGCGAAGTCGTGGCCAATGCCAACGACGAAATAACCGAAGATCTGCTGAAAAAGCTGACCGATGCAGGGATCGCCAAAATCCACACCATTTACACCAACGACCTCGACCAGGGTTCGTATATTTCGCAGACCCTGCGCGTCGACGAGACCACCGACCAGATGGCTGCGATGGTCGCGATCTACCGCATGATGCGCCCCGGCGAGCCGCCGACCGAAGATTCCGTGAAGACGCTGTTCAATGGCCTCTTTTTCTCGGAAGACCGCTACGACCTGTCGGCGGTAGGCCGCATGAAATTCAACCGCCGCGTCGGCCGTTCCGAGCTGACGGGCGCCGGCACGCTGTCGAAGGAAGACATCGTGGCGGTCATCAAGATCCTGGTGGAACTGCGCAACGGCCGCGGCGAAATCGACGACATCGACCATCTTGGCAATCGCCGCGTGCGTTCGGTCGGCGAACTGGCGGAAAACCAGTTCCGCGCCGGTCTCGTGCGCGTCGAGCGCGCGGTACGCGAACGTTTGAGCCAGGCGGAATCGGAAAACCTGATGCCGCATGACCTGATCAACGCCAAACCGGTGTCGGCCGCGATTCGCGAATTCTTCGGTTCGTCGCAGTTGTCGCAGTTCATGGACCAGACCAACCCGCTGTCGGAAATCACCCACAAGCGCCGCGTATCGGCACTGGGACCGGGCGGCTTGACCCGTGAACGCGCGGGCTTCGAGGTGCGCGACGTGCATCCGACGCATTACGGCCGCGTGTGCCCGATCGAAACGCCGGAAGGTCCGAACATCGGCCTGATCAACTCTCTGGCCTTGTATGCACGTACCAACGAGTATGGATTTCTTGAAACGCCGTATCGCGTGGTCAAGGGCGCCCACGTCACCGACGAGATCCACTATCTGTCGGCGATCGAGGAAAGCAAGTACGTGATCGCGCAGGCGAACGCCGAACTCGACAAGAAAAACAAGTTCACCGACGAACTGGTGTCGTGCCGGAACAAGAACGAGTTCACGCTCGCGACTCCGGACCGTATCGAGTACATGGACGTTGCGCCGGCGCAGATCGTGTCAGTTGCCGCTTCGCTGATTCCGTTCCTTGAGCACGATGACGCGAACCGCGCCTTGATGGGTTCAAACATGCAGCGCCAGGCGGTGCCTTGCCTGCGCGCCGAGAAGCCGCTGGTCGGCACCGGCCTGGAGCGTACGGTTGCCGTCGACTCCGGCACTGCGGTGCGTGCCAATCGCGGAGGCATCGTCGATTACGTCGACGCCAGCCGTATCGTGGTACGTGTTAACGACGAAGAAGCGACCGCCGGTGAAGTCGGCGTCGATATCTACAATCTCGTCAAATACACGCGCTCGAACCAGAACACCAACATCAACCAGCGTCCGCTGGTGCGCGTCGGTGATCATATCGCCAAGGGCGACGTGGTGGCCGACGGCGCGTCGACCGACATGGGTGAATTGGCGCTCGGCCAGAACATGCTGGTCGCGTTCATGCCGTGGAACGGTTATAACTTCGAGGATTCGATCCTTATTTCCGAGCGCGTGGTTGCCGACGAACGATTTACCTCGATACACATCGAGGAATTGTCGGTGGTGTCGCGTGACACGAAGTTGGGACCGGAAGAAATTACACGGGATATTTCCAACCTGTCGGAAACCCAATTGGGCAATCTGGACGAGGCGGGCATCATCTACATCGGTGCCGAAGTCGAGGCCGGTGACGTGCTGGTCGGCAAAGTGACGCCGAAGGGTGAAACACAACTGACGCCTGAAGAGAAGCTGCTGCGTGCGATCTTCGGCGAGAAGGCCTCCGATGTCAAAGACACCAGCCTGCGCGTGGCCTCGGGCATGTCGGGTACGGTGATCGATGTGCAGGTGTTCACACGCGAAGGTATTGAGCGCGATAAGCGCGCCCAGCAGATCATCGACGACGAGCTGAAGCGCTACAAGAAAGACCTCGCCGACCAGTTGCGTATCGTCGAGGACGATACCTTCATGCGCGTCGAGCGCCAGCTGATCGGCAAGACCGCCAATAAGGGGCCGAAAAAGCTCGCCAAGGGCGCCAAGATCACCAAGGCCTACCTGACGGAGGTCGAGCGCCACAACTGGTTCGACATCGATATCGAGAACGACAAGTCGAACCGCCAGATGGAGCAGTTGAAAGAGAGCCTGGCGCAGAAACGCATCGAGTTCGACAAGGCGTTCGAAGAGAAGAAGAAAAAGCTCACCAGCGGCGACGAACTGCCGCCGGGCGTACAAAAAATGGTTAAGGTCTACATCGCGGTCAAGCGCCGCCTGCAGCCCGGCGACAAGATGGCGGGCCGTCACGGCAACAAGGGCGTGATCTCGAAAATCACGCCGGTGGAAGACATGCCGCACATGGCGGACGGCACGACGCTGGATATCGTGCTGAATCCGCTGGGCGTGCCTTCGCGCATGAACGTCGGCCAGATCCTCGAGACGCATCTGGGCTGGGCTGCCAAAGGCCTGGGGCTGAAGATTGGCGAGATGCTGAAGGCGCAGGCCAAGTTGCTCGATCTGCGCAAATACATCACGAAAATCTACAATTCGAGCGGCAAGCACGAAGATATCGACTCGCTCACCGACGGCGAGATCATGGAGCTGGCGAAGAACCTGAGCAACGGCGTGCCGTTCGCTACTCCGGTGTTCGACGGCGCAAACGAAGCCGAGATCAAGGAGATGCTCGAGCTCGCGGGGCTGCCCAAGTCAGGCCAGGTCACGCTGTTCGATGGCCGCACCGGCGAAGCTTTCGATCGCCAGGTCACCGTAGGCTATATGCAGATGCTGAAGCTGCATCACCTGGTCGACGACAAGATGCACGCGCGTTCGACTGGACCGTACAGCCTGGTTACTCAGCAGCCACTGGGCGGCAAGGCGCAGTTCGGAGGTCAGCGTTTTGGCGAGATGGAAGTGTGGGCGCTCGAAGCTTATGGCGCTTCGTACACCCTGCAGGAAATGCTCACGGTCAAGTCGGACGACACGGAAGGCCGCCGCAAGGTCTACGAGTCCATCGTCAAGGGCGAGCACAAGATCGAAGCCGGCATGCCGGAATCGTTCAACGTGCTGGTCAAGGAAATCCGTTCGCTCGCGATCGATATCGATCTCGACCACGAACGCTACTGACCGCGCCGTATCGCATGCAGGCATCGATTTTCGGGATTTTGCGCATCACGCCTCTTTGGAGTGAAAAATGAAAGCACTACTGGATCTGTTCAAGCAGGTAACGCCGGAAGAAGAGTTTGACGCAATCAAGATCGGGCTGGCATCGCCCGACAAGATACGCTCGTGGTCTTATGGCGAGGTCAAGAAGCCGGAGACCATCAACTACCGCACCTTCAAGCCGGAGCGGGACGGCCTCTTCTGCGCCAAGATTTTCGGGCCGGTCAAAGACTACGAGTGCCTGTGCGGCAAGTACAAGCGTCTGAAGCACCGCGGCGTGATCTGCGAAAAATGCGGCGTCGAAGTGACGCTGTCGAAAGTGCGCCGCGAGCGCATGGGCCATATCGAGCTCGCCTCGGTCGTCGCCCACATCTGGTTTTTGAAATCACTGCCGTCGCGCCTGGGCATGGTGCTCGACATGACGCTGCGCGATATCGAACGCGTGCTGTATTTCGAAGCCTATGTCGTGACCGATCCCGGCATGACGCCGCTGCAGCGCTGCCAGTTGCTGTCGGAGGACGATTACCTCGCCAAGGTTGAGGAATTCGGTGATGACTTCACCGCCATCATGGGCGCCGAAGGCGTGCGCGAGCTGCTGCGCGCGATCGAATTGCAGCACGAGATCGAAACGCTGCGCACCGAACTCGCGGCCACCACCTCTGACACCAAGATCAAGAAGATATCCAAGCGCCTGAAAGTGCTCGAGGCCTTCCACAAGTCCGGCATCAAGCCGGAGTGGATGATCCTGGAAGTCCTGCCGGTACTCCCGCCCGAACTGCGTCCGCTGGTGCCGCTCGACGGCGGCCGCTTCGCGACTTCGGACCTGAACGACCTGTATCGCCGCGTCATCAACCGCAACAACCGCTTAAAGCGCCTGCTCGAATTGAAAGCGCCCGAAATCATCGTGCGCAACGAGAAGCGCATGCTGCAGGAAGCGGTCGATTCGCTGCTCGACAACGGCCGCCGCGGCAAGGCGATGACCGGCGCCAACAAGCGTCCGCTGAAATCGCTTGCCGACATGATCAAGGGCAAGGGCGGACGTTTCCGCCAGAATCTTTTGGGCAAGCGCGTCGACTACTCGGGCCGTTCGGTCATCGTGGTCGGTCCGCAATTGAAGCTGCACCAGTGCGGGCTACCGAAGAAAATGGCGCTCGAACTGTTCAAGCCGTACATTTTCCACAAGCTGGAAGTGCTGGGTCTGGCGACCACGATCAAGGCCGCCAAGCGCCTCGTCGAGCAGGAAGTGCCCGAAGTTTGGGACATCCTCGAAGAGGTCATTCGCGAGCACCCGGTCATGCTCAACCGCGCCCCGACGCTGCATCGTCTGGGTATCCAGGCTTTCGAGCCGGTGTTGATCGAGGGCAAAGCCATCCAGTTGCATCCGCTGGTGTGCGCGGCATTTAACGCCGACTTTGACGGCGACCAAATGGCCGTCCACATCCCGCTGTCGCTCGAAGCGCAGCTCGAAGCGCGCACGCTGATGTTGTCGTCCAACAACATACTGTCGCCCGCCAACGGCGAGCCGATCATCGTGCCGTCGCAGGACATCGTGTTGGGACTTTATTACTTCACGCGCGAAAAGATGGGCGCGCGCGGCGAAGGCATGGCCTTCTCCAACGTCGGCGAAGTGTCACGCGCCTACGAAACGCGCCAGATCGAGGTTAACGCCAAGATTCAAGTGCGGATCAAAGAGATCGAATTTGACGAGGCGGGCGACAAGCGCGAGAAAGTCACGCGTTATCAGACCACCGTCGGCCGCTCCCTGCTCTCGGAGATTCTGCCGCCGGGCTTGCCGTTTGAGCTGATCAACAAGTCACTCAAGAAAAAAGAAATCTCGAAGCTGATCAATCACTCGTTCCGCCGTTGCGGTTTGCGCGAGACCGTTATATTTGCCGACAAGTTGATGTACAGCGGCTTCACGATGGCGACGCGCGCGGGGATTTCGATCGCGGTCGATGACATGCTGGTGCCTACGCAGAAGGATGCGATCATTTCCGCGGCTGAAAAAGAGGTGCAGGAAATCGAGTCGCAATACACCTCGGGTCTGGTGACCCAGGGCGAGCGCTACAACAAGGTCGTCGACATCTGGGGACGTGCCGGCGATGTCGTGGCCAAGGCCATGATGGATCAGCTCGGAACCGAAGATGTGGCGGCGTGGGATTACAAGAAGCAGGATTATCTGCCGTTGAAGGACAAGAAGGGCGCGGCGGTCACGCAAGAGTCCTTCAATTCGATTTACATGATGGCTGATTCCGGCGCACGGGGTTCCGCGGCGCAGATCCGCCAGCTGGCCGGCATGCGCGGCCTGATGGCCAAGCCGGACGGCTCAATCATTGAAACGCCGATCACCGCGAACTTCCGCGAGGGCCTGAACGTGCTGCAGTACTTCATCTCCACGCACGGCGCGCGGAAAGGCCTGGCCGACACGGCGTTGAAGACCGCAAACTCCGGCTACCTCACCCGCCGCTTGGTGGACGTGACGCAGGATCTGGTAGTGACAGAGGAAGATTGTGGCACCTCGCAAGGTGTTGCGATGAAGGCGTTGGTCGAGGGCGGGGAAGTTGTCGAGTCCTTGCGTGAACGCATCCTTGGTCGCGTCAGCACGGTTGAGTTGATCAATCCGGAAAGCGGCCAGTTGATGTTCCCGGTCAACTCGCTACTGGACGAAGATGCGGTTGAGGCGATCGAAGCGGTTGGCCTGGATGAAATCAAGGTTCGCACGCCGCTTACCTGCGAAACGCGTTACGGTTTGTGCGCCAAGTGTTACGGGCGCGATCTGGGGCGCGGTTCGAGTGTGAACGTCGGTGAAGCGGTTGGTGTTATTGCCGCGCAGTCGATTGGCGAACCGGGCACACAGTTGACGATGCGCACCTTCCACATTGGTGGCGCGGCATCGCGTACCGCGGTGGTGAGCCAGGTGGAAAGCAAATCGGCGGGTGTTGTGCGTTATTCGCCCGGCATGCGCTATGTAACCAACGCGCGCAGCGAGTTGATCGCGATCTCGCGTAGCGGCGAAGTGCTGATACACGACGAGCATGGCCGCGAACGCGAACGCCACAAGGTTACGTATGGCGCGACCCTGCTGGCGCGTGACGGCGAACAGGTAAAGGCCGGACACGTGCTCGCGATGTGGGATCCGCATACGCGACCTATCATTACCGAGTACGCGGGACGCGTGCGCTTCGAGAACGTCGAGGAAGGCGTTACCGTTGCCAAGCAGACCGACGAGGTCACCGGACTGTCCACCCTCGTGGTGGTCGATCCCAAGCGGCGCGGCAGCGCGCAGGTCAAGGGGTTGCGCCCGCAGGTCAAACTGCTGGACACGAGCGGACAGGAAGTCAAGATCGCGGGTTCCGACCAGTCGGTCAATATCACGTTCCAGATTGGTTGCATCATCACCGTCAAGGACGGCCAGGAAGCCTCGGTCGGCGAAGTGCTGGCGCGGATTCCGCAGGAAACATCGAAAACACGCGACATCACCGGCGGTTTGCCGCGGGTAGCGGAGCTCTTTGAAGCGCGTTCGCCAAAAGACGCAGGTTTGCTGGCAGAAGTCACCGGCACCGTCTCGTTCGGCAAGGACACCAAGGGCAAGCAGCGCCTGGTGATCACCGATCTGGAAGGCGTGGCGAACGAGTTCTTGATTACCAAGGACAAACACGTCATGGCGCATGACGGGCAGGTCGTCAACCGTGGCGAGGTGATCGTCGACGGCCCCGCCGATCCGCACGACATCCTGCGCCTGCTCGGGGTCGAGGCGCTCGCGCGTTACATCTGTAACGAAGTGCAGGACGTGTATCGTTTGCAGGGTGTAAAAATCAACGACAAACACATCGAAGTCATCGTGCGTCAGATGTTGCGCCGGGTGACGATCGTTGATGCGGGAGATACGCGCTTTATCGTGGGTGAACAGCTTGAGCGCGCCGAAGTGCTCGACGAAAACGATCGCGTGACAGCGGAAGGCAAGAAGCCGGCAACCTACGACTTCATGCTGCTGGGTATCACCAAAGCATCCCTGTCGACCGACTCGTTCATCTCCGCAGCCTCCTTCCAGGAGACGACGCGGGTGCTGACCGAGGCGGCAATCATGGGCAAACGCGACGAATTGCGCGGGTTGAAGGAAAACGTCATCGTCGGCCGCCTGATTCCGGCGGGCACGGGCCTGGCCTACCACAACACGCGCAAGCGTCAGGTGGCCGCCGGGGAGCTCATGCCGCTGACCGAGGCAGCGCCCGAAGAGGCGGCACCAGCCGAAACCCGCGAGCAGGTTGCTTGACAGGGGTTCTGTAACCCTCTAAAATTTACAGTCTTTTTGGCTTCAAACCCAAAAATAGACGGGACGGCATTTAGCCGTCCCCTCCTTTTTTCAGACACGCGAAATTTGCGGGTCCCGGGCACGGAAACAAGCAGTAATTAGCTGAAAGCAGATAACCGACCATGCCGACGATCAACCAGTTAGTGCGCAAGCCGCGCGTCATACGCACCGTGAAAAGCAAGGTGCCGGCGCTCAAGAATTCGCCGCAAAAACGCGGGGTCTGCACACGCGTTTATACGACGACGCCGAAGAAGCCGAACTCAGCCCTGCGCAAGGTCGCGCGCGTGCGCCTGACCAACGGGTTCGAAGTGACAAGCTACATCGGCGGCGAAGGCCACAACCTGCAGGAGCACTCGGTGGTGCTGATCCGCGGCGGCCGCGTCAAGGACTTGCCGGGCGTGCGTTACCACATCGTGCGCGGCAGCCTGGATACCGCGGGTGTGAAAGACCGTAAACAGAGCCGTTCCAAGTACGGCGCCAAGCGGCCGAAGGCTGCGTAACACCCGCCCCGCCAAACAGAATAGAGAAATCATATGCCACGTCGTAGAGAGATACCAAAGCGCGAGATCCTGCCCGATCCGAAATACTCGAGCGTTGAAGTCGCCAAGTTCGTCAACGTGCTGATGCAGGCCGGCAAGAAGTCGATCGCCGAGGGCATTATTTACAACGCGCTTGAGCAGATCAAGAAGAAAACGAGCAAGGATCCGCTGGAAGTCTTCACGACGGCAGTCAACAACGTCAAGCCGATGGTGGAAGTGAAAAGCCGCCGCGTCGGTGGCGCGAATTACCAGGTGCCGGTGGAGGTCCGTCCCATCCGGCGCACCGCGCTTGCAATGCGCTGGTTGCGCGATGCGGCACGCAGTCGTGGTGAGAAATCCATGGGCGCGCGGCTGGCGGGCGAAATCGCCGAGGCGGCCGAAGGCCGCGGCGGCGCGATGAAAAAGCGCGACGAAGTGCACCGCATGGCGGAAGCCAACAAAGCATTCTCGCATTACCGGTTTTGATTCAGGATATTTAAAGTGCCACGCAAAACCCCCATCGAGCGCTATCGCAACATCGGCATCAGCGCGCACATTGATGCGGGTAAAACCACGACCACCGAGCGCGTGCTGTTCTACACCGGCGTATCGCACAAGATGGGCGAAGTGCATCACGGCACCGCGGTAATGGACTGGATGGAGCAGGAGCAGGAGCGCGGCATCACGATTACTTCCGCGGCGACGACCTGTTTCTGGAAGGGCATGGACGGCAATTATCCCGAGCACCGCATCAACATCATCGACACGCCGGGCCACGTCGACTTCACGATCGAAGTCGAGCGCTCGTTGCGCGTGCTCGACGGCGCGTGCATGGTGTATTGCGCGGTTGGCGGCGTGCAGCCGCAATCGGAAACCGTGTGGCGCCAGGCCGTCAAGTACGGCGTGCCGCGGCTCGCGTTCGTCAACAAGATGGACCGCCAGGGCGCGGATTTCTTCAAGGTCTTCGACCAGATGAGGTCGCGCCTGAAGGCCAACCCGGTGCCTATCCAGGTGCCGATTGGCGCCGAAGAAACATTCGAGGGCATCATCGACCTGGTGCGTATGCAGGCGATTTACTGGGACGACTCGACCCAGGGCATGAAGTTCGAACTGCGCGATATTCCCGCCAATCTCAAAGAGCTGGCGCAGGAATGGCACGACAAGATGGTCGAAAGCGCGGCCGAAGCCAAC
>Ga0114978_10002913_pt1 | contig 14063 bp, 20 predicted proteins | sample S_140212_EF_Meta_FD_87027 | JGI IMG/M metagenome (GOLD analysis project Ga0114978, IMG submission 87027) | Freshwater microbial communities from Lake Simoncouche, Canada to study carbon cycling - S_140212_EF_MetaG | ecosystem: Environmental > Aquatic > Freshwater > Lake | place: Lake...
CCCCGTCAGATGTTTATAGGCTAGGTCATGGGCAATAAGTTTGCATCTGGCAAGAACGCTATAGCGGAATGTGACCGCTGCGGCTTCCGGTATAAACTGACAGAATTAAAGCCTTTAACGATAAAGACCAAGATAACCAATATTATCGTTTGTCCCAGTTGCTGGGAGCCAGACCAGCCTCAGTTGCAACTAGGGATGTATCCGGTTAACGATCCACAGGCGATTAGGAATCCACGCCCAGACACCAGCTACGTGACTTCAGGGGTGGGCGATGACGGATACCCTAGTGGGGGTAGTAGAATCATCCAATGGGGCTGGAATCCGGTGGGCGGTTCTAGGCAGTTTGACGCAGCTTTGACCCCCAATAACTTAGCCCTAACGGTTAGTATTGGCACGGTTACAATAGCGGTTACTTAGGAGATTCAAATGGATAAGAAACAAGTTAAGCAAATTGCCGATGTCGAAGTGAAAAAGGGCGTAAAGGGCCATGAGAAGTCGATGCACGGCATGAAAAAGGGCGGCGTTACTTCGGCTTCAATGAAGGCAGTTGGTCGTAATATGGCTCGCGCAAACAATCAAAGGGGCAAATAATGGCTGACAATCTCCCCGCATCTGCCTATGCCAAGCCGCACACGATGACCGGTAAATCTGTAACGGTTAGCAATAACCCCGGTTCTGGTAAGGATATGAGCGAACTTAGCAACCGGCGCATGAGTGTTGGCAATGTCAGCACTTCGATGAACAATGAGATCAAGACCTCTGGTATTCAGGTGCGCGGCGGTAAGGCGCAGACCAAAGGCAAGATGGCTCGTGGCCCAATGGCCTAAGCTATGAACTACTCTACGCTGTTTCTAACGATCAAGGGTTACCTTGAGTCCGACTTCCCCGATACCATTTTCTACGGTAGCGACGGAGTAACCGCGACTACCCTTACCAGCGTACAGCAGATCAATACGTTCATCACCCAAGCTGAACAGCGTATATACAACTCTGTTCAGTTTCCTTCGTTGCGTAAGAATGTGGTTGGCGCTACAACTGCAAACAACAATTATCTGTCCTGCCCTACTGACTTTCTGGCTCCATTTTCAATGGCAGTCGTTACGGGCGTTACTGGGACAAACCTTAATACCGGCACGTATTCTTTCCTGTTGAATAAAGACGCTAACTTCATACGCGAGTCCTATCCTTCGCCAAATGATACTGGTGTTCCAGCGTATTACGCCCTGTTCGGCCCTACCACAAGCAGCACTTCTCCTTACACCCCGACTACGGAGTTGTCGTTTATTCTGGGGCCAATGCCTGATGCTGCGTACTATATAGAGCTTCACTACTACTACTATCCTGAGAGCATCACAACGGTATCTGGTGGTCAGACTTGGTTAGGAGATAACATTGATTCAGTCCTGCTCTACGGTGCAATGGTTGAAGCTTGCACGTTCCAAAAGGCTGAAGCAGATATCCTTGCCAACTACAACGGCAAGTATCAAGAAGCCCTCATGCTGGCTAAACGGTTGGGCGACGGCCTTGAGCGTCAAGATGCTTACCGTAGCGGGCAAGCTAGGGTTCCGGTGAAATAATGGCATTTACGGGCAACTACACAACTGACGCTTTCCTCTTGGGGATGCCTAGCGGGTCATATAACTTTGCTACCGGCACTACAGACGTATTCAAGATTGCCCTGTATACCAATGCAGCTACGCTGAATGCATCAACTGCGGTCTATACCGCCACGGGTGAGGTTACAGATACAGGCTATACGGCGACTGGAGAGACTTTGGTAGTTAGCACAGTCCCTGTTGTTACAAGCAACGTATCTTATTGGTCGTTTGACAATGTTTCATGGTCAGGCGCTATTACCGCCCGTGGTGCGCTGATCTACAAAGTCAGTGGTGGGACAGTCTGCGTTCTGGACTTCGGTTCAGATAAGACATCTACCACGACGTTCACCGTGCAGTTTCCTTCGCCAGATAATACGTCAGCCATCATAAGGATTGCGTGATGCTTATTACGACAACCAAAGGCGATATGGAAGAATCCCTGCTGGAGAAGCGGGAAGGCACCATTGATAATGATAACGAACTGACTACTTGGGTTGAATACCGGGATGCGGGTGAGTTGGTGCATCGTTCCGCTCATGTAACACTTAAAAAGTCTTTTTCCCCATTTGTAGAAGTAGCGCCTTTAGGCTAAGGAAATATTATGGCAAATACTCAATCACTTTGCACCAGCTTCATGTCTGAGTTAATGCTTGGGCAGCACCAGCTTGGCACATCAACAATTACTTCCCGCACAAGCCTAACTTCTCCGACTACTGATACGGTAAAGGCGGCGCTGTATTTAGCTTCGGCTACTTTAAACGCTTCTACCACTGTGTATTCTGCTACCGGAGAAGTGTCTGGGACTGGTTATACTGCTGGCGGGGTGACGGTAACTAACGGAAACACTCCTGCGTCAACCAACAGTTCTATAACTGCGGGCGTGGCTTACTGGACGCCTTCGGCAAGTATTGCGTATACAACGGTAACGCTCTCTACGTCTTTTGACACGGTTTTTTTGTATAACTCAACTCAAAGCAACAAGGCTATTTCTGTGCATACCTTTACCGCTCAGACAGTTGTTGCTGGCACGTTTACGATACTGATGCCGTCAAATACCACAGCCGCTGCCTTGATTCGTTTTTCCACGACGTAACTTATGTTTGGTAGCTCCGCATTTGCAGAGACACCGTTTAGTGCTTTACCTAGCACAGACAAAAGTGTTGCTTTAACTGGCGTAACCGCAAGTGGTGCTATAGGTTCTGTCACTACTGTTGTAATCGTTGCGGTAACAATAACTGGCGTACTGGCAACAGGCACACTTGGACAGGAAGCGGTTACTCAGACTGTAAATATTACCGGAGTGTCGGCAACAGGTTCTGTAGGAACGGTAAGACCACTTTTGTTTTGGGGTCTGGTGGATACATCCCAGACCTCTAGTTGGACAAATATAAATACAAGTTAAGGAAATGCTATGGCCCTCGTTACTGCGGATCGGGTAAAAGAAACTACTACTGTTACTACGGGGACTGCAACCTTACTTGGTGCGGCTACCGGGTTTCAGTCATTTGCTGTTATTGGTAACAGTAATACAACCTACTACTGTATCGCTGGGCAAGGAACTTCCGAATGGGAAGTTGGGATTGGGACATACAGCACATCTGGCACCACGCTTGCGCGTACGACAATTCTTGCCACTAGCTCTGCAAGCCAACCCACGGCGCTAACTTTCAGCGCAGGGACCAAAGACGTATTTGTTACCTACCCGTCTAGTAAGGGCGTTTATCTTGATGCGTCCGGTAACGCAATTGGACTGGGAACCCCTGCGGCCTTTGTAGCTACCAACGTAACAGGTTTACCAATTTCAACGGGTGTATCCGGGCTTGGGAGCAACGTAGCTACCTTTCTTGCTACACCATCAAGCTCTAACCTAGCTGCTGCGCTTACAGATGAAACAGGCACTGGGTCTGCTGTATTTGCAACGTCGCCTACACTTGTAACGCCAGCACTTGGCACCCCTACCGCTATTGTTCTTACTAGCGCAACCGGCCTACCAATCTCTACGGGTGTTTCTGGTCTTGGAACCGGCGTAGCTACATTTCTTGCTACCCCGTCAAGTGCCAACCTAGCTGCTGCGCTCACGGATGAAACCGGAACCGGGGCTAACGTATTTGCCACTTCACCAACTCTTGTGACGCCAGCACTTGGTACGCCTACGGCTCTTGTTCTAACCAGCGCGACAAGTCTTCCGCTTTCTACCGGCGTTACCGGAACCTTACCGGCAAACAATGGCGGGACAGGCGTTGCCAATAACGTAGCCAGCACTATCACCATGTCGGGTAACTTTGCCAGCACTTTTGTAGTGACTGGTGCTTTCTCATACACCCTGCCCGGTGCTACAGATACCTTGGTCAATCTTGGGTCAACGCAGACCCTAACAGCAAAGACGCTGACGAATCCAACCGTAACCAATTATGTTGAAACCCTGCAAGCAGTTGGGACGGTTGGCGCGTCATCTACCCTTGCTTTGACCAATGGAACGGTTCTTACGGCTACGCTAACCGCATCAACGCCTTGCACGTTTACAATGCCGACTGCTACTGCTGGCAAGAGTTTTATCCTTATACTGACGCAAGCTGCTACAGGCATGACTACGGCTACGTTCACATCGGTTAAATTTCCGGGCGGCACTGCCCCAACGATAACTGCTACGGCTTCAGCAGTAGACGTAATTAGCTTTGTGGCTAACGGTACAAGCTGGTATGGCAACTACGCACAGGCGTTTGCGTAGTGTTTGCTGCCCCTAATTTCTTTCTTACTAGAGGCGCTAGTGGTTTTCTAGTCATCCAGCAGTTCACTGCGTCTGGAACGTGGGTTGCGCCTACCGGGGTTACAAAGGTTGATTATCTTGTTGTTGCGGGAGGTGGTGGCGGCGGCGGTGGTTCTAGCGGTGGTGGCGGGGGTGCTGGTGGATTCAGAACGGCAACGAGTTTAGCGGTAACTCCAGCAGTATCATATACAGTAACTATTGGTGCTGGTGGTGCTGGCGGTGCGGCTGGCGCTGATGCATCGCAGGGCAATGATTCTGTATTCTCTACTATCACATCCGTAAAAGGCGATGGCGGCGGTGGTGGCGCGGCAAACTTCAACGCAAATATGGCTACCACTGGTGGATCGGGTGGCGGCAAAGGTCTTAATGTTAACGGCATTAATTATACTGGCGGTGCTGGAACGGCAGGGCAGGGCAACAACGGCGGTTCATCGTACGGGTCAGCTAACTATGCCGGTGGTGGCGGGGGCGGTGCTGGCGCTGTTGGCGGCAATGGCGCTAATAATGTAAACGGCGCTGGCGGCGTTGGAACTGCATCTAGTATTAGCGGATCGTCTGTTACGTATGCTGGCGGTGGTGGCGCTGGCGCAAACTCGTTTAGCACGACACCCGGCAACGGCGGGACAGGTGGTGGCGGTAACGGTGGCACAACGTCAGGTTCAAACGGGACTGCCAATACGGGCGGTGGCGGCGGTGGTTCACAAACAACTACTGGTGGAACGGGCGGCTCTGGCATCGTAATCCTGTCCTTCACCGCGCCTAGCAAAATTGCCGTATTCAATCAGTCCGGTATCTGGACTGCCCCGACTGGCGTGACAAGTGTTAGCTACCTTGTTGTAGCGGGTGGCGCTGGTGGCGGGTATTCAAGAGGTGGCGGCGGCGGGGCTGGCGGGTACAGAACAGCAACAGGATTGGCTGTAACACCGGGAACCTCTTATACCGTTACCGTTGGCGCAGGAGGTGGTGCTGGCATTTCGGGCGCTAGAGGCGTTAATGGTTCTGATTCCGTGTTCTTCTCAATCACGTCAACAGGTGGCGGGGGTGGCGCAACAAACACAGTAACAACTCCCGGTAATGGTGGATCAGGCGGCGGTGGGCATCCAAATAACACTGCGCTTTTTGGGACTGGCAATACTCCGTCCACAAGCCCAAGTCAGGGCAATAACGGTGGTGTTTCACAAGCATCCCCAGAAGCCCCCGGTGGCGGCGGTGGGGCTAGTGCTGTTGGTGCAACAGGGAGTGGCAGTCAGGCGGGGGCTGGCGGTGCTGGTAGTTCTAGCAGCATCAGCGGTTCCTCAGTTACTTACGCTGGCGGTGGTGGCGCAGGGTGTTACACAGCCGGTGGTGTCTCTCCCGGTGCTGGTGGAGCGGGAGGCGGTGGAGCAGGGCAACAGAATGCTACAGGCACTTCAGGCACTGCTAGTACAGGGGGAGGAGGAGGCGGCGGCGGTGGCGATGGGCCAAATAACGGCGGCGCTGGCGGTTCAGGCATAGTGGTAATTGCATGGTAAAAATTTATCAACTATACGGCGTTGATACCGCCATGCAACTGCTGCGGCCTAATGCGCGGTGGGAGATTAGCAACAACGTAATTACCAAGTGGGAAGACTACCGGGAGAAACCAACTTGGGATGAGATACAGGCTACGATGGACAAGATAAAAGTGTTTGAGGATTCCATTCCTACCGTCTGGTCACCGGCACAGATTAAAGAATACACAGGACAGGAGAAGTAAATGGCACATTTTGCTAAAGTAGAAAACGGCGTAGTTACTCAGGTTATTGTCGTTGGTAACGCTGACACAGCTAATGCTGAAGGTGTTGAACTAGAGCATATCGGCACTGCGTTCTGTGAACGGATACTTGGTGGCGAGTGGAAGCAAACCAGCTACAACGGCAAGATGCGTAAGAACTACGCCGGGATTGGCTACACCTTTGACGCGATGCGTGATGCGTTTATCGCTTCGCAACCGTTTCCGTCTTGGGTTCTGAATGAGCAAACCTGCCAGTGGGAAGCGCCTGTTCCTATGCCTACGGATGGGAAACGGTATGTGTGGGACGAAGCAACCTTAAATTGGATTGAGAGCGTTTAAACATGGCCTCAACATACAGCAACCTTGGCATCGAACTGATTGGTTCTGGCGAACAGACTGGAACGTGGGGAACCACGACCAATACCAATCTGGGAACCCTGATAGATCAGGCAATCTCCGGGTATGAAATCTACTCCTGCACGGGTGGGACGGACACCATCACTATCCCTAACGGGGCGTCTGGTGTAGCTAGGAATATGACCCTACAGTTGAATGGAACGGGTGGCGGTAACTTGGTTGTGCCCACCAATGAGAAACTGTATTTCGTCTTCAACAACACTTCATCCGCCATAACCGTCAAAGTAACCACGGGTGTGTCCGTCCCTGCTGGCGCAAAGATGATTCTTGTATGTAACGGCACAGACGTTCTTACTGCCCAGAACTATTTCGCTTCGCTGACTCTTGGCGCTGCCCTGCCGGTTGCTTCCGGTGGCACGGGGTCTACATCTACTACTGCTTACGCAGTCTATGCAGGTAATAGTGCTGGCACTGGGTTTACTCCAATTGCCCCTAGCACCTCTGGTAATTTGCTTACCTCTAACGGGACTAACTGGGCTTCTACCGCGCTAACAACTTTTACTGGCACTGTTGTAGCAGCTAGTGGCTCAACCATATCTGATGGCACTACGGCCTTTGCTATCGGCTATCTGGCTATCCCGCAGAATGCACAATCCAGCAACTACACGCTTGTCCTGATCGACAGCGGTAAGCACATCTACAGCACTAACTCAGGCGCACAGAGTGTTACCATCCCAACCAATGCTTCGGTAGCCTTCCCAATTGGGACTGCATTTACTATCGTAAACAACGGCACAACCTCAATCACTATCGTCACCACATCTTTAACGGTGTATCAAGCCGGAACATCTAATACTGGTAACCGGACTGTGGCTACCAAAGGTGTGGCAACGTGCCTTAAGGTGGCTACCGATACGTGGTTTGTTTCTGGTGCTGGGGTAAGCTAGTGAGCGGTATCATGCATATGCTGGTGGGTGGTGCCGTTTTCTTCCCCCCAACGGCAGTGGATTACTTAGTCATTGCTGGTGGCGGCGGTGGTGGTAACTCCAGAGGCGGTGGTGGTGGTGCGGGAGGTTTTCGCACAGCTACGGCATTTGCAATTAGCTCTGGTGCAATAACGGTGACTGTTGGTGCCGGAGGATCGGGGGCGACTTCAAATTCAGTGCGTGGGTCAGTAGGTGGTAATTCTGCATTTTCTTCCATTACTTCTATTGGCGGTGGTGGCGGGGGGAGTGCCATAACTGAGACGACTGGTGGTGTTGGTGGTTCTGGCGGTGGTGGCAATCCAAACGGCGCTACTGGTGGGGCTGGTACTGCTGGACAAGGTAATGCTGGTGGCAATGGTAACGGGGCTTCGTCAGACGCGGGCGGTGGTGGTGGTGGCGCAACTTCGGCGGGCGCAGCTTCAGTTTCCAGCACAATATCAGGTGCTGGAGGAAATGGTACCGCATCTCTTTACGCCGCAGGTGTCTCAGTTACTTATGCTGGCGGTGGGTCGGGAGGCGCAGCTTCTGGTGGAACTGTTGCAGCCGCAGGTACTGGAGGTGGTGGTGCTGGCGGTTTAAACGGACTTATAGGTACTAACGGAACAGCAAACACTGGCGGGGGTGGTGGTGGCTCTGGTCAGGCGTATGTTTCAACGGCTGCGTCAGGCGGTTCAGGTCGGGTTTGCATACGATACGCAGACACTCTTGCTGCGGCAATAGCTACCACTGGAAGCCCAACTGTTACTGTAACTGGCGGATTTCGTTATTACGACTTTACCGGTTCAGGTTCAATTACATTTTCATAACGGATAAGTGATGGAAAACCAACATCTAATAAACGCGCTTCTGGGTGGTGGTTTCACCGTTCTTGGCTGGTTTGCTCGTGAGCTTTGGGCTGCGGTTAAAGAACTAAAGGCCGACTTAGCAAAACTACGCGAAGACTTGCCAAAAGAATATGTTTTGCGTAGTGACTACCGCGAAGATATCCGGGACATCAAAGCAATGTTGGCAAAGATATTTGAGAAGCTAGAGGCCAAGGTAGACAAATGAACCCGCTGGTCATATCAGGTCTGTTCTCTGCTGCTCAGTCTTTGATTGAGCGTTTCTTTCCTGACCCGGAGAAGAAGGCTGCCGCACAACTTGAACTGCTGAAGATGCAGCAGAACGGCGACCTTGCACAGCTTGCTGCTGAAACTGATTTGGCAAAGTTGCAAGTGCAGGTCAATCTAGAAGAAGCTAAGAGTGCTAACTGGTTCGTGGCTGGGTGGAGGCCATTTATTGGCTGGACTTGTGGTTGCGGTCTTGCTTACGTATCCATCATTGAGCCGTTAGCGCGGTTTGCTGCACAAGTTTGGTTCCACTACACCGGGGCTTTCCCGGTAATAGACACGACGATAACGATGCAAGTCTTGCTGGGCATGTTGGGTCTAGCCGCCGCCAGAACGGTGGAAAAAGTTAAAAACGTGGAAGGACACAGATGAAAGTTTTTATCCTGTTTGTGCTGCTGGTAGGTTCTGCTAACGCTGTTGACTTGGCTATCTGCAAGGGGCGCTATGCTCTGTGTGCGGCTTCTGGTGCTACACCTACCGGTAAGACTATCGTGGTCAACGGCAAAACTTTCCAAGAGGGTGTGGCGGTATGCCCTGTGTTGGTTGGCCCCGCCATAGCTGATTTGAACCTGATGGGTGGCAAGTGCAAAGCACCTAAAGGAAAGGTCTGGAGCCTGTTTTCAACGCTGACCAGCTATCCACAAGCTCCCTCTTGGGATGTTCAACCTATGGTGGTTCGGCAGTTCACCACTACGGATACCTCTGGGATGAGCAATATGTGGTCTTTCCCTTGTGACCTGATAGCCAAGAAGGTCAACGATGTCAGGCTGGCTTCTTGTTATGGCCCGATCAATGAAAGTCCTTGGACGGGTGACCATGTGCCTGTTGGGGCGACTTCTTTCACTGCCGCTGCCGTTGGGGTTTTAAACCCTGTTGGCGGTAACTTCCCTACAAAATGATTACCGTAGCCCAGTATCTAGGCCAGCATCTGAAAGGTCATGAGATGGAGTTGACCGAAGATATCAAGACGAATGCTGCTATTATCTGTGAGAAGGCTAACCAGCTAATCGCTGCTTTTGGGGTAGACCGGGGGCTACGGTCAGGTTGGCGTCCTTCGGCGGTAAACAACCATGCTGGTGGCGCTCCGCATTCAAAACACATGACGGGTCACGCAGTAGACATTGAAGACAACGACGGAGAGTTGGATAAGTTCTGTCGCAATAATGTTCAGATACTAGAGGGCATAGGTCTTTGGCTAGAGGATGATGTGGCTACGCCGACTTGGTGCCATATCCAGTGTGTTCCACCGCGTTCTGGACATAGGTTTTTCATACCATAATGCCACTACAAAAACTTGTATTAAGACCGGGCATCAACCGGGAAAGCACTACCTACGCCAATGAAGGCGGTTGGTTTGAATCTGAAAAGATCAGGTTCCGTTCCGGTCAGCCTGAGAAGATTGGCGGCTGGACTAACTTGGCTACATCAACTGGTGGGGTGGTTAATACCTACAACGGTGTAACTAGGAACATGACCAACTGGGTTACGCTTAACTACAGTAACCTGAACGCGGTTGGCACTAACCAAAAATTCTACGTTGAAAACGGCGGGTTATATCACGACGTTACCCCTTTGGCTCCGGGGTCTCCTGTAACTGTTGGTGGGTCTGGCCCATTTGCCACGACTTCCGGTTCCAAACTTGTTTTAGTTACTATCTCAGCGCACGGTGTATCTCCCGGCAGTTGGGTCACGTTCTCAGGAGCAGTAGCGGGTGGTGGTTTGACGCTCAACGGTGAGTTTGAAATTATCTCAACGCCAACAGGCAACACATTTACCATTATTAGTTCGACTGCTGCTACGTCTACAGTGGCACTTACTGGCGGTGCTTCTGTTTTTGCAAACTTTCAAATACCGGCTGGTAACGCTGTTTACTCCACTGGTAACGGCTGGGGTGCTGGCCCATATAACGCTGTTATCTTTGGGACGGGTAGCTCTACCCTGTCTTCAACTATTACGGCTATCGCAACGTCTATCACTGTAGCTGATGCGTCTGGTTTTTCAGGTTCTGGAACTATAGTTATTGATTCTGAAATTATTACTTACGCCAGTATTTCTACCAACACGTTTACTAGCTGCACTAGAGCTACCGACGAAAGCATGGCAACTATCCATGTGTCTGGGGTAACTGTTCGGCAATACTCCAGTGAGACTTCAGGCACTTCTGCCTATGCGTGGGGCGCAGCTTCTGCTAGTGCTAACTCTATTGGGACGCAAATTCGGTTATGGTCTTCGGATACTTTTGGTGAAGACTTAATCTTTGCTCCGCGTGGTGGTGCTATTTACTACTGGGATGTAGATACATCCACATACGCACGGGGGGTGACGCTGACAAGCTTGGCTACTGCCGCTAATGCGACAAACGGCCCGTATGTCCCAACAACTACTTTGTCGGTTATAGCCTCAGATGTTCAGCGATTTGCCATAGCTTTTGGATCAAACCCCTATACTCCCGGCGACCCCGCTACGACGTTTGACCCGATGATTGTCCGTTGGTCTGACCAAGAAGATGCATATACATGGGTTCCTGCTGCAACTAACCAATCCGGTGAATACAAGCTTGCCGGTGGTTCTACGATTGTCACCTCAAGAACTGCAAGGCAGGAGATACTGATCTGGACGGATGCTGCGTTGTTCACCATGCAGTATCTGGGGCCACCCTATGTCTGGGGCTTCAACCTGCTGATGGACAACACTTCCATCATATCGCCTAACGCTATAGCTTCGGTTAATAACCAGACGTTCTGGATGGGTGTGGATAAGTTCTATGTTTACACGGGTCGTGTTGATACGCTTAACTGCACTGTTTGGCAATACGTCTTTAACGACATTAACCAATCCCAAGCCTATCAGATTGTTTCTGGCACTAATGAGAGATACAGCGAAGTATGGTGGTTCTATCCGTCTGCCAATAGCCTTGTGAATAATCGCTATGTAATCTACAACCATATGGAAAAGATTTGGTATTACGGAACCATGAATCGCACGGCATGGCTGGATTCTCCGCTTCGTCAGTTTCCGATGGGCGCACAGAGTGTGCAGAATTCGTTCTTAGCAGTAGCTATAACTTCGGTAACCGCTACATCATTGACTTTGATTAACGGGTATTCCTATCCCAATTCAGGCACGTTGGTTATTGACTCTGAGTATATAAGCTATACGGGGCACGACAGTGCTGACGGTAATACGCTAACGGGGTGTACCCGTGGGGCGGTTAATCCGGTTACTGAAACAGCTACGACTGCGGCAACGCACGTTCAATACTCAGCGGTAACTTTCCTAACGCCGAACCAAGTCATGTTCCACGAGAACGGCACAGATGATTACTCAAACGTAACCCCTGCGGCTATTAACGCTTACGTCCAGACTTCCGACTTTGATATCGGAGATGGGCATAACTTTGGTTTTGTATCGCGGATGCTGCCTGACCTTACGTTTGACGGCTCTACGGTGGCTGCACCACAAGTCAATCTGTCTGTGCGCCCGCGTCAGAACTCAGGCACGAACTACGGTGTTGGCGATGCTCCTGCGGTTATCAGTGGTAACAACTACTCCTCCCCGCTAAACCATAACTACGTTGTTCAGCTTTTCACTGGGCAGGTTTACACGCGCATACGTGGGCGGCAGATGGCGTTTAAGATTGAGTCTACAGACCTTGGTGTGGCGTGGCAGTTGGGTGCTACCAGAATTGATGTCAGACCTGATGGGAGAAGGTAGTGGAAAATATATTCCCCGCCGTAGCTCCAAGTCTCCCAGTAGGGCCGTTGGAATACGAACAACGGTATCAAGACCAGCTTTTAAACACGCTGCGGATATACTTTAACCAGCTAGACAGCAATAATGCCCAAATTATCCAAGCAGTCAATGGGTTAACTACCCTGCAATGGATGGGGGATGACTGATGGCTTTTCAGAATATAACAGCAAATGTGCTTATACCGGCAACCGCAGTTACCGGCTCTTTTGTTACGCTATATACTACTCCGATAGCCACTACTACCAGCCCTTTAGGAACGCGCACGTTATTGAAAAGCATAGATGTTTGTAATACAACTGCGGGGGCGTTAACGGTATTCATCTCTCTGGTTGCCTCGGGCGGTTCGGCGGGGACAGCAAACGCGTTGTATTCGGGGTATACCATTGCTGCAAACACCACTCTGTCGTGGCGCGGGTTACAGGTATTAGTTGCCGGGACGTTCATCAGCGTTAAAAGCACGACCACAGGTCTAACCATAACCGCCAGCGGCGGCGAAGCTACATAAGGAATACTATGCAACAACTAGCCCAAGGCATCGCTTCTCTCGGTCGTAACAACGACACCCAACTTGTTCATATGACCCCCGGTGAAGTGCAGGGTCTACAGAAACTCGCCATGTCCCACGGTGGCTCCCTGACCATTAACCCCAGCACAGGTCTGGTTGAAGCGGGAATTCTGGAACGGCTTCTGCCCTCGGTAGTTTCGGCTGCTGCTTATGGGATGGGGATGGGGGCACCGGGGGCGGCTATTGCAGGGGGTCTTACCACTGCTGCAACTACCAACGACTTCAAAAAAGGTGTCGCTAGCGGCCTGATAATGTATGGGATAGGAAACGCCACTGAGGGTCTGAAGGGAATGGGCGCAGAGGTTAACACTAAAGGGTTGGAGGCTAGTGCGGATGCAGCCAACCAACTAGGGCAAACGGCATATGATAAAACCTTTGCTGAAGCACAAGCTAAAGTTAGTGGGATGGAAAACACCGCCTACGAAAAATCTCTTGCCGAAGAACGGGCTAGGCAAGCAGCAAACCCAACCGACATCTTTGGGAACCCAAGCGCAAGCACTTTTGGGCAAAGCCCGGAACAAGTAGCAGACGTAGCTAAAAAACAAACTTTAGACCAATTTACACGGGAATCTCAGGCTACGGCTCAAGCCGCACGGGAAGGCGCGGCTAATAACGCCCCCGGCCCATCTAGCCTGTCTAATCTCCAAGCGGGTCTTGGTAAGTTCGGAGACGCCCCGGTGGATGCTACTAAAGAACTCTATGGGAAGATGAACAAGGCGGGGCTGTTTGGGTTAGGAGCAGGGGCTTTAACTTTAGCGGATCGGTTTTCCCCAAAACCTGCTACCACGGCTCCCGCCCCCGTAGTAACCAAACCCTTTACCGCTCGGTATACCCCCAAGACTAGCTTCCCAACTGAGGAAGAACGCCGGTTACTGGGCAGCAAGGAATATAACTATTTCCCAACCGCCGCTGCGGGGGGTTCTACGGAAGACATCAAGGGCATGGCGCAAGGCGGGATTGCCGCCTTACCCAACGAATACGCTGCGGGTGGTAAACTCCTAAGCGGTGCAGGAGACGGGATGTCGGACTCAATCCCTGCGGTAATCCAAGGGGCTAAACCCCAACGTGCGGCTCTTGCGGATGGGGAGTTTGTGGTTCCTGCGGATGTAGTCTCCCACTTGGGTAACGGCTCTACAAAGGCTGGAGCGCAACACCTGTATACCATGATGGATAAG
>Ga0114978_10002916_pt1 | contig 14060 bp, 15 predicted proteins | sample S_140212_EF_Meta_FD_87027 | JGI IMG/M metagenome (GOLD analysis project Ga0114978, IMG submission 87027) | Freshwater microbial communities from Lake Simoncouche, Canada to study carbon cycling - S_140212_EF_MetaG | ecosystem: Environmental > Aquatic > Freshwater > Lake | place: Lake...
GCCGGTGGGATTGCGCGGTTCCGTCAGCGATGGGGAACACCGTTTCTTTCTGGCCCTGTTGCTGAACGTGCCGAACCGGAAGGATCTTCTCGATCTGGTGGCGCGGCGGTATCCCGGGAATCCGGTCGAGGCGGTGATGCGATGGGCGGAGGAATTGAGCGAAATTTCCGAAGTGGCAACGTGGATTCTGGATGCGGAGTTTCCGCTCGAAGTGCGTGTTCCTGCGGCGGAGCAGGCGGAGGTCTTTTTTGCGGCGCTGCGGTATTTTCTCGGAGGCGGGAAAGGGGCGGCGAAGTTTGCGCGGGCGGACGCGGGACATTTCCGCGCGGCGTTTGCGCGGTCGAGCTTGCGGGCCTTGGTGTCGTAGGGGGCGGATAAAACAGGACTTTCCCCCTCGGCGGGGCGGACTTTTAACCTGGCTCGCATGGGATCGGGATTTTAGGGGGATGAGCTTTGGGATCACGGTGCGGCCTGGATGAAGACGTCCATTTGCTGGCCGACGTAAACGGGCATGGGCGGCTGGTCGAAGGTGAAGATGACCTGGAGGACGCGGGTGTCCACACGTTCGGTGCTCTCGCCGGTGAGGGAGCGCTTGGGGGTGACGTAGGGTTCGATGCGCTGGAATTTCAGGGGGATGGGATCGGTGCGGGTGCCTTTGAGGTAGGCGACGGCTTCGCAACCGGGGCGGACGCGGGTGGCGTCGGATTCGTCAATGTCGGCGCGGAGTTGGTAGGTGGCAATGTCGCCGAGGAGGATGAGAGGATCGCCGCCGGGGGTGACCGTGGCATACTCGCCCTCGCGGATGTTGACTTGCAGGATCGCGCCGTCGCGCGGGGCGCGGACAGTGAGAAGATCGCGTTGCACCCCGGCGTTTTCCAGCTGGGCTTTGCCGAGTTGGTAGTCGGCCTGAACGCGGACCAATTGGCGCTGGGCGGCCTGCCAGGCGAAGTCGTTGCGTTTGGTCTCGTCCTCGCTGGCGACGGCTTTTTCGCGGAGTTTGGTCGAGCGGTCGAACTGGTCTCGGCGGTCGGCAAGCTGGGTCTCGGTTTCGCGCATCCTGGCGTCGAGCACGGTGAGTTGGGCTTCCATCATTTTAATTTCGCTGATGGCATCACGGGCATCCACGACGAAGAGAACGTCGCCCTTTTTCACACGATCCCCGACATTGACGGCGACGGTCTCGATGCGGCCGGCGACAGTGGGGGAGATGCGGACGTTTTCGTGGAGGCTCTCGATGATGCCCCGTGCGCCGACGGATTGGGCGAAGGGGCTTTGCGGTGGCGGCACGAGGGGTTGGGAAAGCGGGTCGCCCCGGCGCAGGCGCACGACGATAAGGGTGATGGCAATGATGCCGACGAGGGCAAGGTAGAAGCTGGGGCGGTTAAGCATGATGGAAATTTTTCGGGTCTTCGTGGATGCCGATGACGTGTCCGTCCTCCATTTCGACGATGCGGTCGGCGTAATGGTAGATCCGGCTGTCGTGGGTGACGATGATGACGCAGCGGTCGGGCTGGAGGGCGCGCGCCTTGAGAAGTTCGAGGGTTTTTTTTCCGCTGGCGGCGTCGAGCGAGGCGGTGGGTTCGTCGCAGATGACGAGGCGGGGGTTGTGAGTGAGGGCGCGCGAGATGGCCACACGCTGCTGCTGGCCGCCGGAGAGCTGGTTGGGGTAGGCGTTGATTTTGTCACCGATGCCGACTTGATCGAGGACGGCGGCGGCGGTTTTTTCCGCGGCCCGTTGGCGGTGGCCGTTGAGGAGGAGGGGAACGGAGGCGTTCTCGACGGCGGTCAGGGTGGGGATGAGGTTGAATTGCTGGAAGATGAACCCGATGTTTTTGCAGCGGAAGCGGGTGATTTCGCCTGTGGACATTTTGCTGAGGTCCTGGTCGAAAATTTCGATGCGGCCGGAGTCGAAGTTCAGCGTGCCGCAAATGACGCTGAGGAGGGTGGTTTTCCCGCAGCCGGACGGGCCGATGATCATGAGGAGCTCGCCGAAGCGGGCTTCGAGGCTGGTGCCTTTCAGCGCGAAGGTGCGTGCCTCACCGGCCCCGAAGGTCTTGACGACATTTTCGACCCGGATGGCGGGCTTCATCGGAAGACGACGGCGGGTTCGAGCCGGGCGATTTTGAGGAGTCCGATGGCGGCGGAAAAACTGCAGATGAAAATAATGACCACAGCGACGAAAGAGGGGACCTGCCAGGGCATGTAGAAGGGCGGTTGCTCGGCTCGGAGGACGACGGTGCCAAACCAGGCGGTCAGGCCCATTCCCAAGCCGTAGCCGACGAAGCCGACGAAAAACGCCTGAAGCAGAACCATGGCGGCGAGGGTGGGCATCCGCGCGCCCATGGCTTTGAAGGCGGCGAGATAGCGCAGGTTGTCGTGGACGAAAAGGTAGAAGGTCTGACCGGAAACGCCGATGCCGACGATGATGCCGAGAATCACGACCGTGCCGAAGGAAATGGGGATGCCGGTGTTTTTGATATACCAGAGGCAGGTTTCCCAGAAGAGCTGGTCAAGGGTGGCGGCGCGCAGGCCCGGCAGTTTGCTGATGCGCTCGCTGACTTCCTGCGGGGTGAGGCCGGAGGCGGGTTCGACCAAAATGAAGGTGAGCATTTTGCGCTGGGGGCGGGCGTATTCCAAGGCGCGGTCGTAGGTCGTGTAGATGTAGGGCTGGCCGAGGAAACTGCGGCTGGCGTGGCAGATGCCGACGACGCGGGCCTCCCGGTCGTTGACTTCAAAAACCGAGCCGATTTTCAGGGCGATGCCTTTTTTACGGAATTTTTGCACCGCGACCTGATCCACGAGGACAGCGTTCGGGAGCCGGAGATCCTCGATGCGGCCTTCGAGCATGCGGGCGGGGCGTCCGGTGAAGGTGCCGGTATCGAGGCCGACAAGCTGAATATTCTGAAAGGAGCCATCAGAGAGCCGGGCCTGCTCGATGCCGACGTAGAGGGGAACGGCCCAGGCCACCCCGGGGACGCTGCGCACGCGGTCGAGTTCGATCTGCCGCAGCGCGACAACTTCGTTGGCCTGCTCGGCCTTGGCATCCATCACCCAGACCTGCGCCCCGATGTTTCGCACAATGGCGGTGGTCCACATCATCAACCCGCAAAAAACGGAGGTCTGCTGGCCCATAAGGAGCGAGCAAAACGTAAGACCCCCGATGAGCATGGCGTATTTCGCGCGGTCGCGAAAAAGCATTTTGAGGGCGATGCGGAGCACAGCGGGATATTCAGTGTGCTAAATCGTCAAGTCAACCTAACCAAAAGGAATTCCCCCTCGACCGGGCGGGGAAAGGATGCTGATTTTCGACCAGGAAAAGGATCGGTGCCTTGCTGATTGGATTCGGGTTGGCCTCGGCCGGGGTGGCCAGGGAGAGGGAATTCTCGCTGCGACGAATCGGGCGCCCCCGGGGCCAAGGCGGGCCTGGTGGCGGATGGCGGAACGACGAAGAAGGTGCGGGTCAAAGGACGGATCAACCTCTATCGCGGTGAGATGCCGCAGATCGTGGTGCGGGCGCCGGCGCAGATCACGGCTGTTCCGCCGTAAATTTCTTGCCGGATTGGGAGAGGATGCGTTCGGCGTATTTCGCCAGGATGTCGAATTCGAAGTTGATCGGGTCGCCCACGACGAGTTTGCCCAGGTTGGTTTTCCTGCGGGTGTGGGGGATGAGCCAGACGGCCAGGGAGTCGTTCGTCAGTTCGGCCACGGTGAGGCTCACGCCGTTTATGGAAATCGAACCTTTCCAGGCCACGTAATGGGAGAATTCGTGCGGGAGGGAGATCTCGATTTTGAGATCATCGCCCCGCTCGCCGATGGCCAGCACCTTGGCGGTGCAATCCACATGACCCTGCACGAAATGCCCGCCGAGGCGTCCGTTGGCCGGCAGGGCGCGTTCGAGATTGATGCGGGAGCCGGGGCGCAATTTTCCGAGGTTGGTGCGGGCAAGAGTTTCCTCCAGCAGATCGAAAGTGATCTGCTCCTTGCGATGCGAGGCGACGGTGAGGCAGCATCCATTGATGGCGATGCTGTCCCCGGAGCGGAGGCCCGCGACGATTTTTTTGGCCGTGAGGGCGAGTTGGATTCCTGCGGTATTTTGCCGCAGCCAAAGGCATTCACCCACTTCTTCAACGAGTCCAGTAAACATCAAAAAATCCTCCAACGGGAAAAGAACAGCATGGCAATGAGGGCATAAACGGGGATGAGAACCGGCAGGGCGTACCGCAGCAGATAATTGAAAAACGAGGGGGTGCGCACGCCGAGTTGCTGGGAAATATTTTTGACCATGAAGTTCGGCCCGTTGCCAATATAGGTGATCGCGCCAAAGAAGACAGCACCAAGGGAAATCGCCACCAGGAAGTGGTTGTTGGTCTCGATGAATTGCCGGATGTGGTCGGGGGTGTTGATGCTGAGGCCTTGCTCGCCCAGCGCGGCAGCCAGAAAAGTGAGATACGTCGGGGCGTTGTCGAGGAAGGCGGAAAGGATGCCGGTGGCCCAGTAGAAATGCAGGGGCGTGCGCAGGCCGAGTTCGGCGGAGTGGAGTTCGAGATAGTCCAGTGCGGGAACCATGGTGGCGAAGATGCCGACGAAGATCCAGGCGACTTCCTTGATGGGTTCAAAGTTAAAGTCGTTGGCGGCGTGGACGGATTTCGACGTGGTGAAAAACGAGGCGGCGGCGGCGGCGATCATAAGAAAATCGGGAACGAGCGGAGGGAGGATTTTGTTGCCCAAGACGGCTAACACGATGATGGCGATGAACACGATGTTGTGCAGGCCTTCGAAGCGCCAGGTCTCCGAAGCGGTCATGCCGGCCGTGACTTCGACGGGTGGCTTGCGGAAGTTGATCGAATCGAAAATGTAAAAAATAGCCAGGAGGAGAGTCACGGCGATCAGCCACGCGATCCAGCAATGTTCCAATACCCAGAGGAATGGAACGCCTTTAAGGAAACCGAGAAAAAGCGGCGGATCGCCAATGGGTGTGAGACAGCCGCCCACGTTGCTGACGATAAAGATAAAAAAGACGATGTGAAAACTGGTGATGCGATACCGGTTCATGCGGATCCACGGACGGATCATGAGCATGGAGGCGCCGGTGGTTCCGATAAAATTGGCGATGACAGCGCCAATGAAGAGGAAAACGACATTGAGGAACGGCCGGGACTCGCCCTTGACCGTAATATGGATGCCACCGGCCACGACAAAGAGCGAGCCGATGAGCGCGATGAAGCTCACGTATTCATGCGCCACATGGAGGAGCCTGCCGCCATTGTGTAAAACGAAGAGGTAGTAGCAGGCCGTGATCACTCCCAGCCCCACCGCGACTTTCGGGTAGTTGTGATGCCACCATTTTTCAAAAAAAAGCGGTCCTGCCGCGATCAGGAAAAGCAAGATCCCGAAAGGGAGAATCATCCAGGGATTGACCTCGATGGAAGTTCTGGCGGCGGCTAGCGGGATAAACATGGATATTTTTTCATGGACATCTTTCCTTCGACCTTCAAGAACAAAGGGGTATTCCGCAATGGCTATCCGACTGTTTTTTTCTCTGGTTTGTCTGTCTCTCTGTTGTTCGTGCGCATCCGTAAGCGTGAAAAAAACCGAGCGTCTGTCGCAGCAGATGCCGGACCGCGTTCCGGACAGGATTTTTGTGAAACCCTTCAGTTTCTACGAGCCCGCGCTGCGGGTTGATCGCAGCGGGGATAGCCTCGCATGGCTGCGCAATGAATTGCGGGAAAAATTCACCCGCTATCTCATCAAGCGCCTGAAGAAGCACATCGCTCCGGCCGAGGCGGTCGCCGCCACCGCGCCGTTGCCGATGGGAAACTACTGGCTGGTGGAGGGCCGGTTCGACCGTGTTTATCAAGGCAGCCGGATCATGCGCTCGCTGCTGGGATTTGGTTTCGGGGGCACCAAACTGGAGACCAGCATCGTGGTTTCCGATTTGTCACAGAAAAATCCGCGCCCCTTTCTCCTGATCGAAACCACCGGGGGCTCGAATGCCTCGCCCGGCGCGATCGGCACGGCGATGTATTTTGTCAGCGGCATCACGGCTCTGGGATCGGCGGGAAATCTGGTGGAAGGCGTTCGCTCCGGCCTGACCTTCGACATCATTCGCACCACCCAGGAAGAGGCGGCGGTGCTCTCCGAGTATCTTAATCAGCAGGGCGCGATCCCGGCCCAAAAAGCCCTCCGTCCCAAACGCGCCGGCGCCCTGCCCAGGGGCTGGTGGTGGCCATTCAAACCCGAGTTGGATAAAAGGGGTTCCATCACGGTCACGCCTGGCGAGGCTTCCCGCTAGATTTTTTCCCGTTCGGGATTGGACGGCCCGCGCGGGGAAAGGGGGTTCAGCAACGAACGGCGGTAAGATAAAGGGGGATTTGGGAGGCCATACTCCTACTCGCCGGGAGGGTTGCGGGCGTTTGTGTCGGCGGCGTTTCGCTTTCCTTGCGATGGTCTTTCAGGTTGGGCGGCTCCACCTCAACCCCGCCAACTTTTAATCACACCGCATCTATCCCGCCTGCACGTCCACCGACTCCACCTCGCCAGGATGGCAGCGGATGCTGATCGTCATGGGACGGCAACACACGGCACAATCCTCGACCGTGGTGTACGATCCGGCCTCGGTATCCACTTCGATGGCGAAGGATTCTCCGCACTGCGGGCAATTGATCTCAATGTCCTCAACCAGATTCATCGCGGAAAAAATATAGGCCGCGATTTCGCGCCGCGCAAATTATCCCTTCAGGTCGATCCGCCTGGCGTCGCTCCAGAGATTTTCCAAATCGTAGAGGCTCCGTTTTTCGGAGTGAAAAAGATGGACGATCACCTCACCGTAATCGAGCACGATCCACTGGCTCACCGGGGAACCCTCGGCGGCAAAAGGTTTGCGGCCGGACTCCTCCAGCACTTGTCTGCGGATGGAGTTGGCGATCGCCTTGAGTTGCGGTTCGGACGAGGCCGAACAGATCACAAAAAAATCCGTGACGGTGGAGACGCCCTGCATATCAAGCACCGCAAGATCGTCGGCTTTTTTGTCAGCCGCAGCGTTTGCACAGGCCCGTGCCAGCGTTTCGCCGTCAGTCATTGCGGTAGAGTCGGAGTTTGTTGATCAAATCAAAGGCAGGTCTTGGCATCATATACCGCACGGAAAGGCTGCGGGCAATGCGATTACGGACCTCGGTCGAAGAAATCTCAATGTGCCGGGTGATGGTGGGAAACTCGTTGAGAAACGGCACGCCGGCCCGCGAGAGCACGACGAACTGCACCAGTTCGCGCAAATGCGAAATATCCTTCCAGGTTTCGAGTTCAGGCAGGTTGTCGTCGCCGATGAAATAATAGAGTTTCGCGCCGGGAAATCGCTCTTGGAACAGCCGCATCGTATCAATGGTATAGGAGGGTCCTTCGCGCTGGATTTCGCAATCGTCCAACTCGAAATTCGGCTCATCCGCAATCGCGGCCGCCAGCATTTGGCAGCGGGCCTCGGGCGGTGCGGGCGGACGGTTCAGCTTGTGCGGGGAAATGCGGGCAGGCAAAAAAACCACCCGGTCCAGCTCCAAGCGCTCCATGGCATCACGGGCCAGGATCAGGTGGCCGTTGTGAATGGGGTCGAAGCTGCCGCCATAGATACCGATCTTTTCGTTGGGTTTCGACATGGGGTTGTGTATTTACCCCTTATGTCATCCAGCGATGCGGGTCAACTCTTGCTCACCGGCGTTCCCGGCGCGGAACTCAGCGCGGCGGATGCCGCTTTTTTCAAAAAACTCCAGCCCGGAGGATTCATCCTTTTCGGGCGAAACATCAAAACCTCCGTCCAACTGCGCCGGTTGATTGATGATCTGCGGGACCTGAGCGATGTCGAACCCATCATCACGATTGACCAGGAAGGCGGGCGGGTCTCCCGTCTTAAACTCATCGGCAACGAACCGCCCAACGCCCAGCAGCTGCGCGACCGCAATGACCTCGCCCTGATCCGCCAGCACGGCGACATCACCGCGCGCCTGCTCCGGCTTTTCGGCTTCAATCTCGATCTCTGCCCCGTGCTCGATATTTCCTTCGACGACGGGGCTGACAATTCGCTCAAAGGCCGGTGCTACGGACGCACCGCGGCCGAGGTCATCGAAAAAGCCTCCGCCTTCAACGATGGCCTGCGCGGCGCGGGAGTCTTGAGTTGCGGAAAACATTTTCCCGGTTATTCCTCCGCCGGTCTCGACCCCCATCACGAACTTCCCGTGCTGGAACGTTCCCGCGAAGCGATGGAGGAACACGAACTCGCCGTCTTCCGGCACTTTGCCGGCCAGGTGGACAGCATGATGATCGGCCATATTACGATCACCGGCCTCGAGGCCGGTGGCCCGCCCGCCTCGCTTTCCCCCGCCATGATCAACGGCCTGCTCCGCGACGACATGAAATTTTCCGGCCTCGTCATGACCGACGACCTCGACATGGGAGCCATTCTCAACCACTACGGCTTCGACGAAACCATGCGGATGGGCATCGCCGCCGGCAACGACATGCTCATGATCTGTCACCGGGTCGGGCAAGCCGCCCAGGCCCGCAAAGTGCTCGAAGCTCTTCCGCCTCGCGAGATCGAACCCGCACTCAACCGCATGGCCAAATTCAAAACCCGCCTCGCGCCTCCCTCCCCGTTCAGCACAGACGCCTTCCGCGCGCTGGACTCCGAAATCTGGGATCTCCGCGTCGCCACCCTCGGCCCCGAAGCCGCCGCGCAAAGAAGCGCGGAGGATGGCAAGCGCTCCCCGGTCGAGTTGTATTGAGCGGCTACCCGGGCACGGCGTAATTCTCCGGGCCGCCCAGAACAGACCGAAGCCGATCATCCCTAAGGTTGCCAGGGGCGTGGTGACCAGAAGAAAGGGAATGCGCCGGCCCCATTTTTCCCGATGACGGTCGGATTTCACGCTGATGATCGGCCCGAGAATCAGCCCCGCGCTTGTGGCGCGAGCGCGCCAACCGTCCAAAGCTTTGATTTTCCGCGGAACGTTCTGTTGCCCCGCTGTTTCGCCGCCGCGATTTCACCGAAACCGGGGCGGCTGGCCGGTGGTTTCGAGAACGGAAAGCCAAAGGTCGCCCCCGGAATTCACCGTGCGGCGCGCCGACGTCGCAACCCCCATGGGGAGATGCACGTAGCTGCTGTGCCAGCGCGCCACCACCACTCCGGTTTTCCCCGCCATGGCGGCGTGAACAGCCGCCTGACCGAGACGCATGCAGTAGATGCGATCCTGGGTGGACGCCGGAACGCTGCGGATCATGTAGCTGGGATCAATGTATTTCAGGGTCAGCTCCGTCCTGCATTGACGGAAATACGTCTCGAGCCGGCCCTTGAGAAACACCCCGATGTCACCAAGCTTCTTGTTGCCGGAGGCATCCTTGCCTGCAGAGCTTTCCAGATAATTCTGTCCCGCACCTTCCGCAACAATGATGACCGTGTGTCCGCGCTTGACCACCCTCTGACGCATGGCCTCCAGAAAGCCATTTTCGCCCACCAGGGCAAAGGGCACCTCCGGGATGAGCACACAGTTGGCCTCGCCGCTGGCAATGGCGGCGGAACAGGCTATGAAGCCGGAATGGCGGCCCATGAGTTTGACCAGCCCGATGCCGTTCCGGGCGCTGCGGGCCTCGGTATGGGCGGCGCGGATGGCCTCCACGGCGGCGGCGCAGGCGGTGTCGTAGCCAAAACTTTGGTCCATGTAGATCATGTCGTTATCTATCGTCTTGGGCACGCCAACGACCGCCAGGCTGTAGCCGCGACTGCGGGCCTCTTCATCAATGGCATGGCCGCCGCGCTGCGTGCCGTCACCGCCAATGACAAAGAGGATGTTCACCTTCAGTTCGATCAGCCGATCCACCATGCGGCCGACATCCTGGGGTCCGCGCGACGTGCCAATGTCCGTCCCGCCGAACTGGTGGATTTTGCTGACAAAGCCGGGCGTGAGGTTGATGGGTTTGTGGCCGTAGTCGGGAATAAGCCCCTCGAATCCATAAGGAATTCCCAGTGTGCGCGGCACGCCATAGCGGTGATAGGACTGCATCACGATGGCGCGAATCACATCGTTGAGGCCGGGGCAAAGCCCGCCGCAGGTAACCACTGCGCAGATGGTTTGCGCGGGGTCGAAGAAAATTTTCCGGCGGGGGCCAGCCGTTTCGAAACAGAGTGGCTCCTCACCGGTCTGAAAAGTCCGCCGGATGCTGTCGAGGTTGTGATCCACCAAGACGCGGGCATCATCTCCGTAAAAATCGTGCGCATAGCCGCACTCCTTAAAATAGAGATCAAGCGGCGAATCAACCGTGCGCGGGCCGAGCGACCGGATAAACAAATCTTCCGCGGTCAGTTGCTTCATAAGCAATATCTCCCGGAGCCCCTGCCGTGATCTTCCATCTGCCGCGCACTCTAGCAATCCGAACGCCGGGCGGAATCTTTTTCAGCTTCTCAGTCGGACAAAAAATGCCGCCCGCTCTATCCGGACAATCCGTCCCGGCCCGGCACAACCGGCTCCTTGCGGAATACCGTGATGTTCTCAGCTGTCCCAGGTTTGGATTGTCGCCCGGAGTCATCAACCTAAAAGCGGAGCTGAGGCAAGCCCTGGCCGCCTAAGCCGGGCAAGCATCAAAGATCCTCTCTGTTTTTAGGATAAATCGCGAGCGCCACGCTTGGTGATCGGCCGCAACCCGCCGGCAGAAGCCCCCCCCTGCGTGGTGACAACTACTTCAACGCGGCTTCGCGACGATATTGAACGTAGGCCGTGCGGGCGGCCAGGTAGCGGTCCAGGGCGTTTTTTGTGGCCGAATCGTAAATGCCCATCTGGACGGGCAGGGCGCGCACGGTATTCGTGGAAGGAATCGCCATGATCCAAGTGTAGCCTCCGTAAAAAATGGACACCCAATTCACCGGATTCAAAGCATAATCCCCCGCCAGACCCGCGGCATCGCGAACGCTGCTGGGACCCAGCATAGGCAGGACAAGGTAAATGCCGTGATCAAGGCCCCATTTGGCCAAGGTCTGGCCGGTGTCCGCATCGGGCACATCGGCCAGGGCCGGGATGTGATCGGATGGCCGCCCGATGCCTCCCACTCCGACGGTGGTGTTCACCAAAAATTTCCCGGTCTCCTGTCCCGCGCGCTTGAGGTTGCCCTGCAAGGTGTTGTTGACCAAACGAACCGGGAACTTCACATTTTCAAAGACGTTGTAGATTCCGGTGCGCACGGGTTTGGGGATGACAAATTCGTAGCCCTTGGAAAGGGGGCGGAAGACGATGGTGTAGAGCCCATCGTTGAGCCAGAAGGTGACCCGGTTGAGGGCCTCGAGGGGATCGGAGATCGGGACGGCCTTGTATTCATCCAGTTCGTCCCTGGCCGCGACGGATTTGCCATCGCTTTTTTTGTCTCCGACTGTGGCGGAGGAGGCTGGCGCCGGTTGCTTCCCCGCTTGAGAAGCGCAACTAGTCAGAAAGGGAGCGGTCGCGACGGTGAGGAGCAGGAGTGAGATCGGGAGTTTCATTATGGGTTGGCTACGGATTGCGATAGCGCGTCAACAACGGCGGCGGCGCCACCTTTTTTGAACTGCGCGTCAAATTGGGTCCGGTAGTTGGCAATCAGGCTCACGCCTTCGATCACCACATCGGTAATCCGCCAGTCCTCGCTATCTTCCATGCGATAGGTGACGCTGTAACGACCGCCCTGATAAAGCAGGGTGGTGGGTGCCTCGACCCGGCCGGGCGCGGGTTCTGTCGCCGCTTTGAAGGTGATGACCGGGCGCTCGCCGGGCGTGAATTTGCTGCTGTAGCTGCGGATGATCAAGGTGGTGAAAAGCTCGGAGGCCTGCTTTTGCTGATCCTTCGTAAACTGGCGCCATCCCGGCCCGACGGCGCGGCGGGTCATGGTATCGAAGCTGATGTGTTTTTGCAAAACAGGTCGCAAGTTCGTCCGTAACGCTCCGAGGTTGGCGGCGCGTTCCGCAGTGCTGAGAACTTCATTGACCGCCGTTTGCAGGTGCTTTTCCGCCTCGACTGTGGCGGCGCAGGCCATCCCATGCAGCAGGATCAAGATGGCAACGGGAAGGAGCGGGCGGAGATTCATGGCGCGGGTTTTTTGTCGGATTCTTTATCCACACTGCCAAATGCCATCTTTCCGATCAAGGACTCAAGATCAACCGATGACTCGGTCATGGTGATTCGGGTTCCGGGTTTCAAACACGCCTCATCGGCCCCGGGGGAAAGGGAGACATATTTGTCGCCGATGAGCCCGGTGGTTTTGATCGAGGCCATGGAATCGGTCGGAAGCCGGAACGCGGACTGGATGCGCAGGATGGCGATGGCGCTGAAATCCGCCGGGTCTATGCGCACTCCTTCCACCCGGCCGACGGTCACGCCGGCCACCTGCACGCTGCTGCCGTCGTGCAAGCCGCCGGCATTGGCAAAACGGGCTTCCACGAGATAGGTGTCGCCACCGGTCAGTGATCCCGTGCCCAGTTTCACCGTCAGATAGGCAACTGCGGCGATTCCGAGCAGCACGAAGATCCCGACAAAAAGCTCAAGCCGGTTCTGTTTCATGACGCGTTGGAGGGAAGGATCTCCCCGCGCCGGATCGCAGCAAGAGACGAGTCCAGTTCATGGGAGCTGTCGCGGAAACCGCTCACAACGGGGTGGGTGGACACGGAAAATTCGGCCGGGGTGCCTTCAAAGCAGATCCGCCCGCGATCAAGCAGCGCAACCCGGTCGCTGACGATGAGTGCCTCGACCACATCATGGGTCACGACAAGCGCGGTAAAACCGAACTGGCGCTGGTATTTGGCGATCATGGTAAAAACGGCGTTGCGGCGCAGCGGGTCCAGGCCGGCGGTTGGTTCGTCGAAAAACACCAGTTCCGGACGGGTAACGATTGCGCGGGCCAGTGCGAGACGCTTTTGCATGCCTCCGGAAAGCTGGCCGGGGTAGTGATCGCCATGATTTTCGATTTCCAGTTGCCGTAAAGCTTCGAGGCTGCGCTTACGAATCTCACGGTCGGGAAGGTCGGTTGTTTGTTCAAGCGGGAGCGCCACATTTTCTAATACCGTCAAAGAATCGAAGAGGGCGTTACTTTGAAAGAGGAAACTGCAGCGTCGTCGAAACTCCGCGCGCGCGACCGGATCGGTGAAGCTCAGGGGATGTCCGTCAAAGCGGATCGCACCGGCATCGGGCTGGACCACGTCCACCAGGCATTTTAGGAACACCGACTTGCCCGCACCGCTGGGACCCAGCACGGTGAAAATGCTGCCGCGCGGCACCGCGAGTCCGACGCCGGCCAGAACCACCCGTCCGTCGAAGCTTTTGTGCAGGTCTTCGACCTGAAGCAGGAGATCGTTTTTGGCGGCACCCATGATCAGACGAGGAAGGAGGTAATGACGTAGTCGGCCACCAGGACGACGATGCTGGCGTGGACCACCGCCCGGGTGGTGGAAGCACTGACGGCCCGGGCCCCGGTGGCCGAGCGGCAGCGATGCGCATTGAAGCCGTGATAGGCGCAGATACTCATGGTCAAAAGGCCGAAGGTGGCCGCCTTCATGAAGCATTCCCGCACATCCGGCGATCCCACGGCCTGCTCCACCGACGACCAATATGTTCCCGGCTCCACCCCCAGCAGCAGCGAGCCCGACAGACTGCCGCCCCACAAACCCACCGCGACAAACAGCGCCGTTTGCAACGGAAAAACCAGGAGGGCTGCCAGCAAACGAGGGGCCACCAGATACCCGCGGCTGCTCACCCCCATGGTCTCCAGCGCCACGATCTGCTCCGTGTTGCGTTGAATGCCAAGCTCCGCCGCCAACGCGGAACCGGCCTGCCCCACCAGCATGAGCGCCGCCAGCACCGGGGCCATTTCCCGCACCAGACTGAGCGAAACCAGGGTTCCCAACAAACCGGCCGAACCAAAACGATTGAGCACGTAGTAGCCCTGCAATCCGAGCACCAAGCCGGTGAACATGCCCACGATCAAAATCACCGGCAGGCAGAGCGCGCCTTGCTCGTAAACGGCGCGGGCGATCCGGCGCGGCAGTCTTTTGGATTTTACCACGGAAC
>Ga0114978_10002917_pt1 | contig 14055 bp, 10 predicted proteins | sample S_140212_EF_Meta_FD_87027 | JGI IMG/M metagenome (GOLD analysis project Ga0114978, IMG submission 87027) | Freshwater microbial communities from Lake Simoncouche, Canada to study carbon cycling - S_140212_EF_MetaG | ecosystem: Environmental > Aquatic > Freshwater > Lake | place: Lake...
CCTTCGAGACTTTCGCAGATCATCGGCACAAAGCAGAGTTTGCGTTGTGCCCTTTGTGGAGGCTATTGAACAATTGCCTCCACGGGAATATTCACTGAATAAAAGGCTGCCTGCGGCTCCCCGCGATTCCCGCTGGATGGGACGCCTGTATTCCCAGCCTGCGTGACGACTCGCATGATTGCGCGGTACGTTCCGACAGTGGCAGCCCCTCGAAAAGCCACCTGAAATGCCTCCGTCTCCGGTTCGCTGCCGCCTTCGAGCCCAGGCTTGCCGTCCTCCCCTATCAACGCCAGTCCGTTTCCTGTGTCGGTCGCATTTTTTCCGACGAACGTAAAATGGGCGGCATGCTCGCCGATGAATTCGACGCCGATGTGTTCCGTCGTAGTAAGATACACACGTTTTGGATCGCTGGCCACGCGACACATCCCATACAGAACCGATCGCCACACAGAGTTTTTCTGATCCGTCAGCGTTGCCTTCTGCGCATTCCTCACGCGACGCTCCGCAGACACCGCGGTCGTGTTAACAGCAACGGACTCAAATCTGATAGGACTCATATCACTCACTCCCAGCTGTGGACGAATCGCGTGAATGGGTGACACATTACTGACAACCGTTTGGGTTCGCGAGTGAATCACCAGCGTGATGTTGCTATTCCAAGCATCGTGGGTCGTGGCGTTCCGAATGCCCACCTGAGTCAAGCGATGCTTACCCTCGCCCTGAATGCGAAACGGCCCTGAGTTGGAAATCATGGATGAATTCACGCCGCCCGTTGTGGCCAAAAACACTTCGCAACTAGCAGACTGTTTGGCGACAAGTTCGACGTCGAAATCAAACGCGAGAAGCGTTCCAGGCCGAATGTTGGACGGCCCAATCAACGAGCCGTTCCACGAGCCATTCCATGCATGCGATGATTGAGCGATGTCGAGAATTCGATCTTCGTCAGAGGGGGGCACGAATGCGATCGCCTTCAGGAAATCGTCGCTGTATTCTTGTTGTCCAATGATCCCTTGGAGAAACGACAGACTCACCGGTTCATCGACCTGGACTGTGATCGGGTATCGAAATACCTTCTTGGCTTCGGTTCCACCGATGGCTTTGCCCACACGCACAGCACGTCCACTCAGCGTGGAAGCATGGAGCAAAGGCTTGAGCGTATGGAGCTCAAAGGAGACTTCTTGTTCGAGTGGAGACGTGGCCTGAACATTGGATTGCACCGTCAGGATCGATTGCTGATCGGGATTGCCGCTGATGTCGACGTGAAACGCCTCGGGGCACTTTTCGGCAGCAATACGCCCGCAGTTGTGCCGCTGGCAAAAGATGTCGCTCTCAACAATCGCGATGATGAGGCTGGAGAGGCGATCGTTGTCGCGAGTCGCGCGGGCGATGATTCGACGGAGCGGAAGCCGGTCGTACATGCCGAGCGTCCGTCCGAGAGCGTAGACCGTCATGGCATGGGCCAGAGTGTTGCGGAGGGCTCCGGAATGCTTCTCTCGCAGCAAGCCTGTCAATTCAATCGCGTTTTTGAACGTGCCGCCATCGGGCAGATTGCCAGTTGGGTCAATCGAAAGGCTGCCGTCTGTGGTTCGCCACGCTCCGATCGCATCGAAGTTCTCCAGCGACAGACCGAGCGCATCCATTCGCGCATGACACGACGCGCAGTTCGTGTTGGCGCGATGCATTTCCATTCGCTGACGGAGCGTAGCGTTAGTATTCACCACCGCTAAATCAGGAACACCGGCAGGCGGAGGCGGTGGAGGAGTTCCCAAGATGGCTGCCATGATCCATTTTCCTCGTAGCACGGGTGAGGTCTGCAGCGGATGGGAGTTGATCGCCAGAATTCCAGCATGGGTCAACACCCCGCGTCGCGGCAGACCTGCGAGACTCACTCGCTGGAAGGTATCGCCCTCGATGCCGGCAATGCCGTAATGTCTGGCCAGGCGTTGATTGACAAACGTGTAGTCGGCATCCAAGAGGTCTGTGAAGGGGAGCTCTTCGTGAAGAATCGCCTCGAACAGCCGGAATGTTTCTTCCTCCATGGCGATGCGAAGCGGTTCGTCGAATTCAGGAAACGCCTTCGGATTCGGGCGGATAGCGCGCAGCCGCTTCGTTTGAAGCCATTGCCCGACGAAATTCTCTACCAACCCATGCCGCAACTTTGGATCTCGCAGCATCCGTTTGACTTGCTGCTGGAGGTTGTCTCCTCGCTGGAGTTGCCCCTGTTGAGCGATGTGAAATAGGGCCGTATCGGGCATGCTGCTCCATAGAAAGTAGGACAACCGCGAGGCCAATTCAAAATCGTCCAGTGCGGAGTCTTGGCCGATTGGCCCATCTTTTTCGATCCGGTAGAGAAACTGTGGGGAAATCAAAATCCGCGTCACGCTAGCTTGCATCGCTTCGTCGAAGCGAAACGAATCCTGCATGCACTGGCCTAAAAAGCTCCGTACAGACTGCTCTTCGAACGGTGTGATTGGCCGGCGAAAGGCACGCGACGCCAGCGGGATGAGAATCTGTTCAGCGCGTTGCTGTGGTGTCTGTTCGGGCGATGGATGCAAGGCAGCCCCGTCGCTGAGGGTGCGATCACACCACTGCTTAGCGACGAGTTCGGCGGCATCGGTATAGCGTTCCATCAACAACGGTGGAAGCGAGATCATGTCGGCTAGATTGTCGAATCCATGGGCCACATCATCCGATGGAAACCCGCTGACATCCACTGCACAGTCCAACAGATCGCGGATGGTGTTGCGGTAATCGACGCGAGTGAGACGCCGAATCGTGACCGAACCCGGATTGGCCTGGCCGGCTAGGCTCCGATCAATCTGCGATTCAATCCAACTCAGAAGCATGCCTCGGTCTGTATCGCCAAGCGGTGCGTCGCTCTCGGGTGGAGGCATCGTGTGCGAACCCAAGCGATCCGCGATGATGTCTAATTGTGCAATGTCGCTCATCGCTGGGGCAAGGGCCGCCGATGCGTCAGTCGCCAGATTGAGCCCGCCTTTAGCTGCAGCACCGCTGTGGCAACCGACGCAGTGTCGAGCTAGCACAGGCAGAATGCTCGTCGGAGACAGTTCGTCGGTCGCACTGACGGCCGCCGGAACCATCCCTAAAACAACGAGTATCAGAGTCCGAAATAGCACCGCTACGGCCCTCGCCTTATGGATTGGCTCAACCGTCAACATCCTACTCTCCCGGATGACTTTATCGGAGCCGCTTTTAAAAGGCTTGCAACGGCCATGCGATGGATCTAGTTCTTTGGGCGGTTGGGGCACCGACAACCCAACTGTATCCGCTCACGTAAAAGCTTCGACCGTTTCCGCCGAGGCTGGGCCATACTTCAGCGGTGCCATAGTGAAACTGGCGCGGCCCTGGCTCACGCTGCGTACCGCGGCCGAATAACCGAACATGCTGGAAAGCGGCGCCTCCGCATCGAGCACGTTCACGCCGCCGCGAATCGAAGTGCCTGTGATAATCGCACGACGTTGCTGGAGGTCGTTGATCACGTCGCCTACGTGTTCCTCCGGCACGCTCACTTCTACTTTCATCATGGGCTCCAACAATATGGTGCCTGCTTCATTCAGCATTTTTTCAATGGCATCGGCTGCGGCGATTCGAATCGCAATATCTGAAGGAGGTGGCTCGGGCAACGGACTGTCCAGAACCACGATCCGCGTGCCCCACAGGGGACAGCCCTTGAGACCGCCTCGCTCAGCACTCTCAGCCACGGCCTGCACCATCGTGGCAGCAACAGCCGCAGCCGTTTCATTCGTTGGAAACCATTCCTGCTCGACCCGCACTCCCACCTGTTCGTCAATCGGCTCGGCCCTGATATGAACCGTGGCGGTGAGCGTTTGCCCCGCTACCTGCCGATTGGCCTGCCCCGTAGCGGCGACGCTTTTTGCGAGTGTTTCTTTGTAGCTCACGCGAGGCTTGTGCACGCGACAATGCAGGTTGAACTCACGATCCAGCCGATGGCGAATCACCTCCAGATGCAATTCGCCCATCCCAGAAATAATTGTCTGCCCGGTTTCTCCGCTCTCAATCGCCCGAAAAGTCGGGTCTTGCCGCTTCATCATCTCGAGTGCCTCTGAGAGCTTTTTGCGATCGAGGCTTGTCTCCGGCTCAATTGCCATCGAGATCACTGTTTCTGGAAACTCAATCGTTTCAAGCAAGATCGGATCGTTGGCGTCACACAGCGTATCGCCGGTAATGCTCCCGCGTGGGCCGATGACACCCACGATGTCACCCGCCTGACACATCTCCACCTGCTCGCGTCGGTCAGCCTGCAGGTGCCAGAGTTGGGCGATGTTTTCCTTTTTCTGCCTCGCCGGATTCCACGCCCTCGTGGCAGCCTTGAGCGTGCCCGAATAGATGCGAACGTAATGCAAGTCGCCGTGCTTGTCCGCCACGATCTTGAAGACGAGACCACAGAATGGGGCCTTGGGATCGGGCTTGCGAACGATCATAACGGGCGTTTTTTTGGTTGGATCAAGTCCTTCCACTGGGGGCACATCGGCCGGGCTCGGTAGATACCACGCCACCGCATCGAGCACGGGCTGGACCCCGATGAGATCCAGTGCAGATCCGCCAAACACGGGCACAACCTGCCTAGCGATCGTGGCCTCCCGGATCACTTTGCGAATCAATTCCACGGGGATCGGCGCCTCGGCCAATGCCAGTTCGGCAAGCTCATCCGAGAAATCAAAAAGCGTTGAAATGAGATGCTCCCGCCACTCGTCTGCCAAGCTTCTAGCCTCTTCTGGAATCTCCCCTCGCACGACAGTGCTCACGGGCACTGCGCTGGATTCGTCGCGAGGAAACGTGAGTTGCTGCATCTCAACAAGATCCACCAAGCCCCGAAATGGATCCTTCACGTGCGGCGGCCCCATGCCCAGCGGCACCTGCAACACCAGCGGCCGAGCGCCCAGTCGCTGCTTGATCTGGTTCACCGTGCCGAAAAAGTCTGCGCCTTCGCGATCGAGTTTGTTGATGAGTGCTATGCGGGGCACTCCATATTTGTCTGCCTGCCGCCAGACCGTCTCGCTTTGCGCCTCCACTCCCTCGCGCGCCGAAAACACAACGACTGCTCCGTCAAGCACTCGCAGGCTACGTTCGACCTCGGCCGTGAAGTCGACGTGGCCGGGCGTGTCGATCAGGTTCACCGTCACGTCCTGCCAGCAAAACGTCACCGCCGCCGAGTAGATCGTAATGCCTCGCTCCTGCTCCTCGGGATCGAAGTCTGTGATCGTTGTGCCGCGGTCCACTTCACCGAGCCTGTGGCTCGTCTTTGTGAAAAAAAGCATTCGCTCGGTGAGCGTAGTCTTGCCGGCATCGATGTGAGCAATGATGCCGATGTTGCGGATGGTGGCGATGGAACGGGTCATCTGTGGCTCTTTGGGCGTGGCTCTGCGGCAAACTCTGTGGATTGAAACCGCCCCTCTGCTCAGGGCTCTGCCGAGGCGGGCCACGATTGTATCGTGTTGGTGGCATCCCGTATTCGGTTCAGTGTCGCAGTTCTTACATCTTTTCCACGACGCCAATGCCGAGCATTTCGAGACCTTTTCGGAGGATTTGTCCGGTGAGATCGCAGAGCACAAGGCGAGTGGCTCGTTCGTCGCCCTCGGCCTTTACGACAGGCAGAGCGTCGTAGAACGTGGAATAGACTCCGGCCAATTCATACAGCCAGGCTGTCAGTACATTAGGGCGGTAGTCGGCCTCGACATCTTCCAGCGTTTCGCCAAAGCGAGTCAGTGCGATCGCCAGTGCCCGCTCTCGCGGATCGGCAAACCGGAGCGGAACCTTCGCCTGTCGCACCAACTCGCGATCGATGCCCGCCTTGGCAAAGATCCCTTCCACTCGGGCGACCGCATACTGCATGTAGGCGGCCGTATTGCCCGTAAGTTGGAGCATCTTGTCGAAACTGAATACGTAGTCCGTCGTGCGGTTCTGCGCAAGATCGGCATACTTAATCGCGCCGATGCCGACCGTTTCGGCAACGTGCTTTCTGCTTGAATCATTCATGCCATCGCCGCCGCGACTCTCCGCGCCGCTGTTGACGACCTGCATCGCTCGATCCACGCCCTCGTCGAGCAAGGCCTCCAAGCCAACGGCGTCGCCAGCCCTAGTCTTGAATGGCCTGCCGTCGTCCCCGAGAACCGTGCCAAAGGCAACATGCACACACTTCACATCGCCATAGCCCCACGCCTTTGCTGTGGCAAAGACCTGCTGGAAGTGTTGGCTTTGTCGGTGATCAACGACGTAGAGAATCCGGTCGGGCTTCCAGTGGTCGATCCGCCATTGAATCGTGGCTAAATCCGTGGTCGCGTACAGAAACGCTCCGTCAGCCTTACGAATCAAGAGCGGTGCTTCGTAGCCGTCTAAAAACACAGCCGTCGCCCCGCGGCTCTGGGTTGCGAGTCCCTTGCTGGCAAGGTCCTCAACCACCCCCTGCAGCATGGGCTGATAAAAACTCTCGCCGAGCGTATGGTCGAACGACACGTGGAGCCGGGCATAAATTCGATCGATCTCCAGCCGGCAGGCTGGCATAAAGCGTTCCCACATCGCGATGTTTTCCGGATCGCCCTGGTGCAACTTCACCGTTTCGGCAAGCACTGCTTCAGCCACGCCTGGATATTTCTCTACGATTGCTGCGGCTTCAGAATACTTTTCCAATTCTTCGGGCTTTGCATCAACCACGACACGCACCAACCGGTAGAGCCGACCGAGTTCACCGGTTGGATCCAGTGCAAATGCCTGTTCGTTGCGCACGTGCTTCCAGCCCCAAAGAATCATGCCGAACTGCGTGCCCCAGTCGCCGAGGTGGTTGTCGGTGATCGTGCGGTGCCCGCGAAAGCTGAGGATTTTTGCTAGGCTGTCGCCGATTACAGTAGAACGGATGTGCCCCACGTGCATTGGTTTGGCGACGTTTGGCGAACTGTAATCGAGCACGATCGTCTGGGGGCCAACCACCGGAGCAACGCCGAGCCGGGGGTCGCCGACGGCCTGCTCTACCGCACGAGCGATCGCCTCGTCGCGAACGCGCAGGTTGATAAAGCCCGGGCCGACGGGCTCGCTTGGCTTCTCGAACAGTTCAGAAAATCCGGCCACACAGTCGAGTGTGGCGATCATCTCCATCGCCACGTCTCGCGGTTTGCGGCCGGACCGCTTGGCCAGCGACATCGCCATCGTCGCCGAATAGTCACCAAACTTCGGGTCGGCCGTTTCTCGTACCTGCTCGATCAATGCCGGCATCTCTTCCGGTGCAATCGCTACGGCACCCTCAGCGGAGAGCCGTTCGAGGACCGTCTGGAATATCCGTCGGAGGGCACCCCGAAAACCGAATCGCTGGAGGCCGCCATCCAAAGCGAGCAGAGGGCCGTTGCCATCGGCCGCACCCTCGCGCGGGCCATCCGCTTCTGGCCCACTCATCACTGGGCTGCCTCGAGGTCGGCCGCTGGTATGCGGCGAGCGTCCCCCCAGAGTTGTTCGAGGTCCCAATACTCTCGCGACTCGGCGTCGAAAAGATGAATGACCACATCGCCGTAATCGAGTACGATCCAACGCCCTTCTTCATAGCCTTCGATCCCGCGACGCACGTCGTGCATTTCCTTCTTGAGAACCAGATCGATCTCGTCGGCCATCGCGTGCAACTGCCGCCGGCTGGTGCCTGTGGCCAGAACAAAATAATCGAACAGTTCAGTGAGGCCGTGGAGGTCAAGTACTCGCACGTCGGTGCCGCGAGTTTCTTCGGCCACCCGTGCGGCAGCGACCGCCCTAGGAAGTGCTCGATCCGTCGCCTGCGGCGCGTTGTGAGGAGATTCGATAGAAGGGTTCACGCGGCAAGGATCCTAAAAAGGGCTTGGGAACGATCAGTGTGGCATCCGAGGGAAACCTCGTTGCAAAACCATTCTATCCAGATTTGAAAGCCTTGCTCAAAGGCCCCCTGCTTTGAGGCGCGGAAAGAGGTCGCAAGCCAATGCTGGCCTTCCTCTTGCAACGACTTTTGCAGTTTCCGAGGCCATCGCAACGGCGCGAGTCAAATCAGATTCCACCTCGGCTGATGCCTCAAAAAGAGGGGTGGAGTCTGGGGTCATGGATCACCTCGCGCAGGCCCGTTCGGCGGCCAGTGCAACTCCCATAAGCACAAGGTCTGGCATGTCCATCGCACCGGGCAACACAGCCCGAACGGCACCTCGCCAGCCGCCTGTCAGAATGACATCGGCATCGCCACCAAGCGCGCTGCGGGCTTCCGCAACCAGTCGGGCAATTGCCCCTTGGATTCCAAAGCCGATGCCGGCGGCGATTGCCTCGTGCGTTGAGCGACCGGGCATTGGCGGCGGGGCCGACTGTTCCAATGCCAACACTTCCGGCAGTTTGCTTGTGCCCTCAGCCAATGCCCTAGCCATCAGTGACGGACCGGGCAGAATCGCGCCCCCCAGAAATTCGCCGTCAGCCGACACCATGTCGACGGTGGCCGCCGTGCCGCAATCCACGATGATCGCACTGCGTCCTGGCGTTTTTACGATGCCTGCGGCCGCCGCTGCTGCCAATCGATCGATGCCCACCTTGTGCGGAAATTCCAACCGAATCAGCAGCGGCAAATCCGCATGGCCAATCCGTCGCTGCCGCAACGGTCGATGGCTTGTCACAGACATTTCGGCAAGAGAGGCTTCCAACTTCGCAGCGGCTGCGTCGTGCACGCTTGCCACAATGACAACAGCCGCCCCAGGCGCCACACTCTTGAGCCATTTCTCAAGCTGGTCATGGCGAAATCCGCGGCTTGTGAGATCGTGACGGCATCCCACTGTCGGCAGACGGCGAGTCAACTGCGATGGATGGGGCGTGGGTTGCTCGGAATCCATCACACCGTGGTCAACCAAGACGGCCAGCTTGATGCGAGTGTTGCCCACATCGGCCAAAAGCACCGTGTCGCCAAGACAGATTGGTGGGCTGCTCATCGCAAAACTCTCGCGTGAAGTGCTTGCCTGCGGGCGTGTCTACGGGAGAACTGGTGTGGTGTGTGGACTCGTCCTGCGAGGAATGTGCTTTTCGGGCATGACATGCCGATCCATTTCCGTCGTCACCGCGGCTAGGAGTGTATTGAGGCCCTGCCCCGTTACAGCACTCACCGCGATCACATTGCGACCAATCTCGGTGGCCAAAAGAGCTCGCACATCCTCCGCGTCCGGCAGTTCGCACTTGCTTACAATGACGATCTCCGGTCGCTCACCCAGAGAGGCATCGTATCGCACGAGTTCTTCACGGATGGCACGGTAGTTGGTCAGAGGATCGGTGCCGTCCATCGGCTGCGGCTCGACAACGTGCACAATGATCCCGGCCCGCTCGACATGCCGCAAAAACTCGTGCCCTAAACCAACCCCAGCATGGGCTCCTTCGATGAGCCCAGGCAGATCGGCCAGCACAAAGCTCCGGTCTCGCGAAACGGCCACGATCCCAAGCATCGGTGTTTTTGTGGTGAAAGCGTAGTCGGCAATCTGCGGACGGGCCTGTGAGAGCCGCGAAAGCAGCGTGCTCTTTCCAGCATTTGGCTTGCCAACGAGCCCCACGTCAGCAATCACCTTGAGTTCCAAAAGCAATCGCCGAACCGATCCTTTTTCGCCTGGAGTTGTTTCGCGGGGCGCCCGGTTGGTTGACGACTTGAAGTGGATGTTGCCCTTGCCCCCTGCCCCGCCCTGCGCCGCAATGACGGAGTCGCCCGCTGTTGCCAAATCCTTAAGCGCAAGCCTTGTCGATTCGTCTCGCACAATCGTGCCTGGGGGCACCAACAGCACAAGATCTTCGGCCGAACGCCCCTGGCAGTTGCACGGACCACCAGACTGCCCGTGTTCGGCACGCCACTGCATGCGATGCGATAGGGCGGCGAGTGAATCGACGCCCGAGGCAGCACGAATAATCACGCTGCCGCCGTCGCCGCCATCGCCGCCGTCAGGTCCACCTCGCGGAATATATTTCTCGCGACGAAAGCTGGCGCTGCCACGGCCACCATTACCGGCAGCCGCTTCGATATGGACACTGTCGACGAACACGAAAAAAGCCTACTGCCGATCTGCACTTGCCAGCACTCATAAACGGCCTCTATTCACCCTGCTCTCTTTTCACGAGAACACAATGCTATAGACGCATCACGCAAGTACGTTGATGCGACGGCCTTCGCGATCAAAGCCCACAACGCCGTCAACGAGGGCGAAGAGCGTGTAGTCGGTACCCATGCCCACGTTCTTGCCGGGGTGAAACTTTGTCCCCACCTGCCGCACGAGGATGTTACCGGCAAAGACCGCTTCGCCACCAAATTTTTTCACGCCCCGCCGCTGGGCATTGGAGTCGCGACCGTTGCGGCTGGATCCCTGACCTTTTTTATGTGCCATCACTCTGCTCCTAAGGGCGTTTTCTGGGGGCGTCTCTCTGCTCAGCACCACGGGCTGTCAGAATCCTCGATTCAAACATCCACAATCAAATGCGTATCGAAATCAAGGCTCGCCAGCACTGTTTTCGTAACGGAAAACCCAAGCGTGGTCAATGCCCTCGTGCACGGCGGTAGCCGCAGCGTAGAGGACCGGCCCCTGGGGCCCAAAGAGCCCCTGCAGCAGCAAGGCTCGCTTGGCCTGGTCTGGCTCTGCGGCCACCTCCACCCGGACGGCGTCAAACGCAGCCCTAGGACCCCCTGTCTCCACATTCTTACGATCCAACTGAAGACCGTTCAGCACGACCAACGTGCGTGCAGTCGCGATTTCCTTGGCAAGAGACTCCAACCGATGGGCAGCCGGCCCAAACACGGCATCAGCCACCGCCTGCCGAGAATCTGCCTGCGGAACCCCCTTCCTGCCAATCGCATCCAGCGAGTGAATCACGCTAGCCAGTGCATGAAGTGGACGCGATGCAAGATCCGCTGGTGTTACACCTATGCGTTTGAGCGACGCGGCCCGCAAGACCTCTTGATTGGAATCCAGAGGCGCAGCAAGCCCTCGGGAAAGTTCTTCTAGCCATTGGATGCCTAGATCACCCAGAAGATTCCGCACAGCTGGCCCCCTGGTCGCAGGATTCTTCATCGCGGCGAGCCGCTTCACCACTTTTTCCAAAGGTAGAAGGCTCGACAAGACAGTTCGGTCAATCTCGCCGTCTGCCCCGGCCGTGATGACCGGCTCCAGCCTCGTCGCGACGACCGGTTCCAGCAGATCTCGCCACGAGAGTCCGAGCTGGTCGAGGCCATCGGCAGGCATTGATTTGGTCAGGCGTGGACGACCAAAGGCCTCCAGCACCTTTGTGCCCAAGGACATGCTTTCGAAGAGGCCAGCGTGGCCAACTTGCATCTCTTCGTCGACTTCGTTGCGTTCATCGCCGGGCCGCCAGAAGTCCAACCGCAGGCTCTCGAGGGCATACTCCGTCTGAGCACCTGGAACGCTTTCTTTTGAAAAAACCGCGTGTGGGTCCTCCCGCCACCGGATAGCGTTGCTCAGGCCGCGAACAAAGATGGAGAAGAAATCGATTCGAGGGTCGATGTCTTCCCAGATGGCCACTCCCCATCGCTCCTCGCCTGGGGCGATGTCTGTCGCCGCCATGCGGGCGCTGTCAAAAAGGTCGATCCTTGGATCTTCTCGCCGACGAATTGGCCCAACGGCACTTGGCACCAAGCGATCCAGATATGCGCGGTAAGACGTCGTACCTTCTGCCGCCGAAAGGCCTTCGACGCTTTCCAAAACGAAGTGCGGCAGAAAGCGAATCGGCTTCTCGAACTTCTCCGAAGTGACAGGGCCGTCCTGCACCACCACTGCGCGGATGCCACCCACGTTTTTGACACGGTAAACGAGATACCAAAGTCGCTTCCGCCTCATCCGCAGATCGGGGGCAGGCACATCTACATCAATCAGTCGCGGCATCTTGAACGCAAATTCAAGGCACCAAATGTCGCGGTACAGCTCGCGGTTTTTTGCTCGCTCAACAAACGTGCCACCGATTGGATCCTGTTTGGGGATCCATATGCGATCCGAACGGCCCAGCGTGATCTCAAGGATATCGCTGCGTTCCAAAGCATTACTGGCCGACGTGTCCGGAGGGATAACCGTCAGCACGCCAGGACTGAGTTTGCGAAATCCGTCCTGGCCAACCGCCTGCCCACTGCTGGCCCCAGCCAAACCCAGCGCAAGCGCAAGCCACAGAAAGCCCGCTATCCGGAGCCTCTCATTCCACAAATGCCTGCCAATAAACCACGCCACCATTGCCTATTTCCTTTTTTAAAGGATACGAAATATAGGCTTTTTCAGCCAAAAGCACCACAATCCTCTTATTTACCCCAGACTTCCTTGCTTATCCAATTTGCCCGAATCATGCTTTGTGCACGGTCTGCCAAATCCTTCAATCTGCAGAAAATTGATCTACGCCGCAGCGGCCTGTCGAAAGACACTCCGCCCACAGCATTTTCAACGGAGAGACGGGACTCGCTCACAGACCGCTGTTTCCATCGCCATTTTGGGCTGTCACACATCATGCTTGCAATGAACCGCCTTCAGCCGCCGCGACCCTATACACCTACGTCCCAGCGGGCGGTCGCTGTGATTACGAATCCTGTGGCTGGATTGCCTGCCACGGGCGATCGCCTTTTTGTCTCGGCGGAAGACTTCGATTGCACCGGCATTCTGTCGGGCCTCGATCTCTGCGAGTCACTCTACTGGTGGATGTCGGAACTCTATGGGCCTGACGTGCAGACAACTCTCCGGCCAGCATTGCCTGGGCCGGCTCTCAGCGAGCCAGCACTGCCGTCGCGAAAACTGCCGGCTCACGCCACGCGTAGAACGCCATCGCGTTCTACCGCCGCAGCCTGATCCACTTCTGCGGCAAGTGCCGCGTAGTCCAGAGCGCCGTGAGACTCCGGAGCGTAGTCAAAGATCGACTGGCCAAAGCTGGGGGCCTCTGCCAGTCGGATATTTCGGCGAATCTTTGATTCAAACACTTTTGCGCCACCCCACGCCGGATGCCTCCCGGCGCTCGACGCAAAAAAATCCTGCACATCCCGGCCCACTTCGCCGGCGAGTCGTGTGCCGGCCTCGTGCATGCACAGCGCAACCCCCAAGAGCTTGAGCCTAGGATTCACTCGCTCCGAGACCATCTCGATTGTTTCCAGCAGTTTGCTCAGACCGTGCAACGCCAGAAAATGCGGCTGCAGTGGCAGCAGCACCTCGTCCACCGCAGCCATGGCATTGAGCGACAACAACCCCAGCGAAGGTGGGCAGTCGATCACCATGTAGTCATAGTTGAATCCGTCCGTGGCCTGCCCAGTGCAGGCCGCATCGGCTTGGATCCGCTGCCGCAGAATCGTCTCGCGACCAGCCTTGGCTGTGAGCGTCACTTCCACGGCCGAAAGATCGATATGCGACGGCAGAACGCGCAGATTCTGGCCTGCCGATACAGTTGCCGCAGCCAACGACTCACCCGACACGAGCACGTCATAGGCCGAAAGTGGATGCGACCCAGGCGGCACCCCCACGTGCAGCGTGGCATGGGCCTGAGGATCAAGGTCGACCAGACACACCTTTCGCCCGGCGCGAGCCAACGCCACGGCTAAATTGACCGAAGTGGTAGTCTTGCCGACGCCACCCTTTTGATTGGCCACAGCGATCGATCGCATCAGAAACCTCTCGAGCGCGATTGCTGCGCCGCAGAAAAACGGTTCATGCCAACTGAAAAAAATTGCTGGAAAACACCGCATACAACACCCGTCAGAATAGGCTTCTCGAGCAGTCGCCAAAAGACCGATTTCCGGCTTGATATGCCGCGTTTGCTAGAGAATAGGAAACTGAAGTGCAACTCCACCGCTGGCACGCGGCTTGCGCCTCGGCCTGGCAGGAAGGTGTGGCAGTGGGAGGCAAACGAGGGACAAGAGAGACATGGATGCATAGCGACGGAACTGGCGGAAGTTCGACGAGCATTTGGGTTTTTCGATCCGCTTGAGCAATACATCGCCACAGAAGGCCCCCAGAGAAAAAGCCACCGCGAGAAGACTTCTGCCATTCCGGAGCCAATACGCCACCGCCACTTTCTCTAGAC
>Ga0114978_10002920_pt1 | contig 14050 bp, 7 predicted proteins | sample S_140212_EF_Meta_FD_87027 | JGI IMG/M metagenome (GOLD analysis project Ga0114978, IMG submission 87027) | Freshwater microbial communities from Lake Simoncouche, Canada to study carbon cycling - S_140212_EF_MetaG | ecosystem: Environmental > Aquatic > Freshwater > Lake | place: Lake...
CCTTGTCCGCCACCTTGTCCGCCGCCTCCGCCAAACGACTTGCTTGCTCCAACCGCTCCGCTTGCGCCGCCTTCCTTCTTCTCAAACAGTTCGCGCTGCTTCTTGGCAACAGATCCACTTGGAGGGGTCGATTGCGGGTCCGATTTCCCACCTGATCCTGCTGTTGTGGCTTCGGAAGAAGTGGCGATCGCGGGCATTGATACCGCCGCAGGCACGGGTCTGGATGCTGGTGCTGGCATGGTCGCGGTCACGACTGGCGAGTTCAGTGGAGGTGCCGATACCGCCGGCGCGCCGAAGTACTCGTTTGCGTTTGGCTGCGCCCCATCAAAGTCGGTCCACGCCGAAATCAGCCCGCGCGTCGACGCTGTCTTTGCAAGACTTTCGAGTTCAACGCTCGATCTGCCGCGACTCTCGGCGATGATCGCATCGACGGGGCGCACGCCTTCGCCGAAGAATCCAGCCCAATTCGTGCCGTCCGGCAACTCGACCGGCACCGCGACCAACATCGGCTTCCCGCCGACAACCACGCGGCTCTTCTCGATGGCAACGAAGCTGGTGTACGCCGTGGCGATGGAGTACGACTCGCCAAGCCGAATGACCGCGCGCCTGGTCGGCGCATCGAGCGACTGATTTTCAACCGCCGCAAGTTTGGGCAGCAAGAGCGCGTCAACCTTGGCGCGCGCCCACAGCGTCTTCACCACATCATGCTCTGTTTGAGTTTCCGGCAACACCACCGAAATGGTGCGCTCCCACGCGCCAGCACCAGTACGACCGCGAACAGTGATCGATCCGCTGGCCGCATGATCAAAGCGTCCCATGAGCACGATCGGCTCTTGGTCATAGAGATCGGGCAGATGATCGCCCGCGGGAAGGAGGTCGTGAATGCCGAGATTTGCCGAGATATCAAGCTCGATGTCGGTGAGCACCGGCGACTCGATGCGGCGGGTGAGCCGCTCGATCACACCATCGGCCTCGTCGGCCAAGGTGACGATTTCACAAGTGCCGCGACCGGCGCGCGCCATCTCCTCAAGAAGGAAACGGTTCACGCTGTTGCCGATACCAAAGCTGAAAACACGAGAGGCGCGCGCGTTCTGACCCACGGCGGCAACCACGGCTTGATCGTTGCCGATGTAACCGTCGGTAAGAAAGAACACGAAGCGGGTGCGGGCATCAGCATCTTCAAACTTCGCGGACTTGGCCGAAAACAAGCGATTTCCATCACGGGTTTCCCAAGTGCCATCGACGATGATCGCGAGCTTCTTTGGATTCGCCGGCATTGCGATCGAAAGCTCGACCGGGATCGTGCGACCTTCGCCAGCGTCGAGCGTTGTTCCGGCAACATCGCGCAGAAATCCATTGTGGGCCACGGCGATGCGCACAGTGCGCCCATCGGCGGGCATGTCGAGCAACTTGGCGGGGAGGATCCCGCTGCGGCCATCCTGGACAAGTGCAGCGTTGATCGCAGCCATCATCTCGGTGCCGCCAGCGCCGTAAGCACCATTCACGAAATCCTCGGCAAGCTTGCGGTTTTCCTCGTTGGCCGCGCGCGGTTCAGGCCAAAGCACGCTGGTCGCGCCAGCAAAGGTGATGAAGTTAAAGGTGTCGCCCGCACGCATCGACGCGATCGCCTTTCGAGCGAGCGCCTTCGACTTCTCGACGGGAAATCCGTTCATCGAACCGGAGACATCGAGCACGAAGATAAGTTCGCGCGGACGAATTTCCGCTGGAACAACGCGCGCAGGCGGCTCAAGCATGAGTGCGAAATAGCCGCCCTGCACCGATGCATCAGCATTCGCGTTCGACGATTGAACCACATGGGTAAAGAAAGCTGGTTCGATCGCCGTGTCGGCGGTCTTCCAGTGCAAGATGAAATCGCGGTTGGGAATCGTCTTCTTGTCGTCGAGCGTGACTGTCTGCATCGAGTCGGAGCCGCGCGTTCGAGTCACCGCGTGCAGCTCGCTGACAATGTCGCGAATTGCTGGGCCGCCCGAGTCGATCGTGACCGTGACGCTGATGTCGTGACCAGCGCGATCACTCGGCTTCACGGGCATCGGCGTGATGCGTGATGCGTCGGGAACCTGATTGGTGTCGCCCGCGAAACCCGCGCCCTGATCCTTGCCGAGCGGCGCATAGAAAAAGCGCCCGTTGAGTTCGCCGAGTCCGCGCGCGGGAAAGTACACACCGCGCTCACTGCTGCCATTGCCGTATTTCGCGCTGAATTGCACGCCTTCGCCCAGTTGCAGCAACTGATCGATAGTTTCGTTTTTCGGCGCGCGCACTGGAATGGCGCGCTCGAGAAGTTGCGTCAGCCGCGCGGCCGCGAACGGTGTTTCCACCGCGACCTCAACACCGGCAGGCGCACGCAGCACCACGCCTTCGCGCACTTCCCATCCATCGGGCAGAGTCGGCATCGACGCCGCGTGGCCGGGGATGTAACGCGGACCCACCACCATCGGGAACACATATTCCGCAACGCCGTTCTTGCGCCGCGCAAGCTCGATGGTGGCGATGCGCACCTTCACCGTCGCGCCCGGCTCGATGTTCGCGACCGACTGCGTGAAGATGTTCGGCCGCTCTTGCTCGAGCAAACTGGCGACATAGCCCGACTCGCGCGCGTCTTCATACAGAGCGCGCGCGATCGAACGCTCCTTCACTTCGCCCTCGATTGTCTTTTCGGTTTCACCGCTGCGCACGATCATCATCATGCGATCGACTGCAGCGTGGTTAGAAAGCGGAAAGGTGTACACGGCCTCGATGGTGCGCGGATACGGATTGGCGTAGGTCTGCTCGACGATGGTGCGCGCGAAGAGTCCGCTGATCTCAACCTTGACATCGGTGTGCTGCAACGGACATGGGCCGAGCGTGTTGCCGTCCTTGTCGAGCGCGTCGAGCGCGCCACCTTCAGCGACCTGCACCAGCCCTCCGTCGGCAAAGGCAACACGCTCGGTGTTACTCGTAAATAGCACGAGCAGCAGCGCAGAAACCGCAAGCACCGCCGCAGCGGAGAGGATGCGCGAGAAGCCGATGCGCGCAAGCACACTGGGCGATTTCACTTTGGTTGCAGGCGTTGCGTGGGCGATGTGCTCGAGAATTTCGTCGCGCTTGGCACGCGCGCCTTCGCGATGGTCTTCGTGCCAGGCGCGCAACATCGCGTCGAGCCGATCACCGCGAACGGGTTCAGGCGTCTGGTCGCCGCGCGAATCATGGTTGATCTGATTGGTCATGACTTGTGATCCTCGCGCGTGAGTTGCGCAGCAATGAGTTCGCGTGCCTGGGTGACGAGCCGATAGAACTGCGCACGGGAGATTCCGAGCGCGCGCTTGGCAGCGTCGACGGGGTCTGGTTCGATGTAAAACAAATGCAGCGCGAGGCGCAGATCCTCGGGAAGCGCGTTGATCGCATCTCCCAGTTGATCCATCGTCTCGCGCTGTTCGAGCGATGAGGAGGCACTTGCGCCTCCAGCCTTCTCGAGCAGGCCTTGCATGGTGTGGTTTGGCATTCGCTTGGTCCCTTCCTTGGCGGATTCGCGCGACGCCCCACGCGAGGCATCGAGCCCGTAGCCGAGGTCGCGACGCTCCTTAGCGCGCGAGGTCCGGCGTTCCTTGCAGACAAGCCTGGCGATCGCGTAGAGCCACGGACGGAAACCGGTGCAGTCGGTCAGACGGTTTCGCATGCGGAAGGCGCGCAGGAAGGTCTCCTGTACGGCGTCCTCAGCGTCCTGACGCGAACGCGCTCCTGTTTCGTCGCGGCACAGCGCAAAGATCAGAGGTGCGTGTCGGTCATAGATCCGTCTGCCCGCTTCCCGGTCACCGGTATCGAGCGCGGCGAGGTCAGAGCAGTCATCGTTCACGGGCCCGCGAATGCCATCCATGGGGGCGTTGTCTCAGAAATCGACGGGATTCGATGAGGCGAGTTTCAAGGTCCCTTGCCCCATCGTTCGTTGGTCGCCGCATTTCTCCCTGCTTCGATGGTCAACAACCATCCTGCGACCGTGGCTCGCGCCGAGAACTGGTGTGCCAGGGCTGGTGGGAGCAGCGCCAAACCTGAGTCGCACGAATAGTCGGACCGTCAGTCGGATCACATGACTCGACTACACGACCGAACGGTTGCCGATGATGGTGGATGATGGTGGGAATCCAAGCATGCCTCGCGCCAATGGCGTCGATTTGCCGATGGGGTTGAACCTGGGAAGCCGGCGACCGACTGGCCGGCGACACCTTTCCTCAGGTTTTCTTGTGCTTACACTGGCCGCCCGTGTCGTCGTTTGAATCTGACCCAAACCTCCTCTTGCGCTGCCGCCGCGGTGACTCCGCCGGCTGGTCGCTGTTGGTCGAGCGTTATCGCCGCCTCGTGTGGTCGGTGATCGTGAAACACCGCATGCGGACCGAAGAGGCTGAGGACATCTTCCAACATGTCTTCACAACTCTGATCACGAACATCGACGGGATCCACGACGAAAACGCCCTTGCAAGTTGGCTCGTCACCACGACCAAGCGACGCTGCTGGCGGATCTCGAGCCAAACTCGCCAGTCAGCAGAGCGCGCGCGGTCGCTTGATTCGGATCCCGATAAGTCGATGGACCCCGTCGATAGCCGCGAAGATTCGATTGAAAGTCGCGCGCAGTTGGAGAAGCAGCTTGTTCGCGAGGGCCTCGAGAGGCTGGGCGGGAAATGCAAGGATCTGCTCGAAGCGCTGTTCGGCGCGGGTGGCGAGCCTAACTACGCGCTGATCGCCGAAAAAATCGGCATTCGGGTGGGTTCTATCGGTCCAACCCGAGCCCGCTGCCTGGAGAAACTGACCGTTGTACTGAGCCGCATGGGGTTTGCGGACGCGCCGGATGCCACTCCGTCGGTGAGTTCTGAAGCAGAAGACGATTGAACGCAAGTGCGCAACTCCTGTCGATTCGACCATTTCCCCACGATGGTTGTATTTCAAGAACGACCGGATGCTCCCCTCAACCAGACGTCGCGGATTCGACAAGTCCGTGATTTGGACGCAACAGCAATGACTAACCACACACCCAACTCCACCCCCAGCAGGAAAGTCTCGATCGAACAGATCGCAGACGCCGCGTCGGGCGTTGCCGGACCAGCCTTGATGGCTGAGGTGCAATCGGCCGCGACGCGTGATCCACGCGTCGGCAAGTTGCTTTCCACCTTCACCAGTGCGGTGTTTGCCATGAAGGGCGATCTGCTGCACGAGCCGTCAGCCGAAACAGTGATGCGAGCCAAGGCGCTTGGCGCTCGACTTGCACCGCGTCGCGCCGAATCGCGCTCGCCGATCACGATGCTGGGCGAGATCTTCGACCGCGCGGGCGCCGTCGTGCTCGAGTGGCTGAACCCCGACAATGGAATTGCGCTGGCCGGCGTGCGTGACGACCACGGAGCTGATGTATTCGAAGCTGTGGTAGACACGGCGCAAATCACGATTCGCGCAGAGCGCACCGTCGCCAAAGACGGCATTGTGCGGCTGGTCGGCGAAGTGATGCGTGGCGACGACATGCCTGTGAAGGCGATCATCGCGGTGCTCGATGCCGATGGCGTCGTCCTGTCGACCGATGCGACCGATGCGCTCGGAATGTTTGCGATCAACCTGCCGATCGGATCATGCGAAGTTGTCGTGAGCGCGCGCGCTGTCGACAGCACCGTGCATCCGACCATCGTCCTACCGCTTGGCCCTAGTGCGCCGATGCGTGGAGGAGCAGCAGTATGAACTCCAACCCGCAATCACTCGATATTGCCGCCTTTGAGGCGCTCGCGCAAGCGATGCGCGCAGATGCAGTTTCGCGTGATGCGCGTGGCGCGGCCGCAACCCTGCTGGCCCTTGGTGATGAATGTGAGCGCATTGCGGCTGGTGCACCCGACCGAGCCTTGAGCGTCGGTGAGGCGCTGGCGGCAACTGCGCGCGCGCTGAACAATCTGTCTGCGGTGGCGCGTGCGCTGCGTGCGACGATTCCAGCGCTTGCCTACTCAGGCCGCCTCGATGAGGCACTGGTCCGCGCTGACGAAGCGCAGGCTGCAGCCGATGCGGCAAACGATCCAATTGAAAAGGCGCGCGCCGGTGTTGCTTCGATGCACGCACTGGCGAAACTCGGACGCACAGCGGACGCTCTTGAGCGCGGGCGCATTTCGCGCGACGCACTCGTTGGCGCTGGCCGCCGTGATCTCGCGGCCCGAGCTGAACTTAATATCGCAAACGTGCACAAGATCCGTGGCGAGCAACAGGACGCTATTGCTTGCCTTGAACGGGCCTTGTCGGGAATTCCCGAGTCAGAGTCCGCTGCACGCGGCACTGTGGAAAACACGCTCGGCGAAACGCTGTTGCAGCTTGATCGCATGGCGCAAGCGCACGGCGCATTCGACCGCGCGGAAAGCCTTCTTTCCAACCTTCCGCTTGCCCACGCGGTCGTCATCGGAAACCGCGCCGATCTCCTCGCCCGCGAAGGTCGATTTGGCGATGCGCTGCGCGAGTTCGCCCGCGCGTCGCGGATGATCTCCGACATCGCGCCTGGTCATCACGCACGACTGCTCCTCGAAGAGGCTGAGGCACTTGCTGTGCTTGGCGCCCACGGCGAAGCGCTCGAGTCGGTTGATGCAGCGTTGGCAACGGCATCGAGCAAGGGACTCAAGGCGGAAATGGCGCGTGGACTGTTGGTCCGCGCCCGTGCGTTAGCGGCCGCTGAGCGTGTGAGCGAGGCCAAGCCGGCCGCCGCGCGTTCACTCGCCATTGCTGAAGAAATCGGCGACGCGCGTGGCATTCGTGCCGCAGCGCTGGTCGCAAGCGAGCTCGCGCTGCGCGAAGGAAACCCTGTTGAATCAGCCGCGCTCGCTGCCATCGCGTTGCGCGACGCCAGCCCACTGGACAGCGCGCGCGCCTTGGTGCGCGAAGCTCGTGCCCAACTCGCGCTGGGAAACAACAATCAAGCGCTTGATACTGCCAAGAGTGCCCGCCTCGGCGCCTCAACTCTTGGCGTGCGCACCGTTGAAATCGACGCCGCACTCATTGAAGCAGACTCCGAGCGCGCGCTTGGCGGACTTGATCGCGCGATCAGCGCGCTTTCACACGCCATCGGTCTCGCTGAGGAACTCCGCGGATCTCTCGCCGCCGATCGTCTGCGCTCCGCCTTCGCCTCGTCTCGCCTGCGCGTGTACGAGGACCTGGCGCTCGACCTCCTTGCCCGCGGTGATTCCAAGAGCATTGCCGACGCCTTCCTGACCGTCGAGCGTGCGCGCAGCCGCGTGTTGCTTGACGCCGTGCTCCGCACGATTGACCGCACGACCGCTGTTGCCGGCGAAGCAACGCAAGCCAACGACGAAGTCACTCGTCTGCGCGCGCGCCTTTCAACGCTGCATGCAAGCGTAGGGCGCGACGCCTCCGAACCCGGCACGCGCCGCGGCGTTTCGCCCGAGCTGCTCGAAGATCTTCGCTCCACCGAGCAGGAACTGGAACGACTGCTCGACGGCAATCAGAACGCGCATGGAGTTGCAAACCTGTTTGCCAAACCCATGAATACCAGCCAAGTGCTGGCGCGCCTCGAACATGACGACGTGATGGTTGCCTACTTCATCGCTGGCGAAGAGCTTCTGGCCTTCGTTGCGCAGAACGGCGTTCTCTCGTCAGTGCGTTGCATCGCACACGCCTCCGATCTTGGACCACTGGTGGACAAACTCCTCTACCAGCTCCGAGCCGGAGTGCGCAGTGCCGATGCGCGCAGCCTTCGCGCAGTGAACGCGCTTTCGCGCACGCTGCACGACATGCTGTTGCTCCCGATTATCGAGCAGAATCCCTCCATCAACGAGGCCAAGCGCCTTGTGATCGTGCCCTTCGGCCCGCTGCACGCGGTGCCGTTCTCGGCGCTCTTCGATGGTGAGCGTTATCTGATCGAGCGGTTTGAAATTCAGACCGCGCCGAGTGCTTCGATTGCTTGTGCCGATGGCTCGCTTCGCCGCGCCTCGACCGACCGGCCGTTGGTGATCGCGGTTTCCGACGAGTTCGCTCCGCTGATCGATGCCGAGGCCAAGATGCTTGCCGCCCAGCGCAGCACTGATGTGCTCGAAGGATCGTCCGCGACCATCGCGCGCGTCCGCGAAGCTGTGCGTGGCCGATCGATGGTTCACTTCGCTTGCCACGGGCGCTTTATCGGTGCCCTTCCCAACGCGTCTGGACTCAAGCTCGCCGACGGTTGGATGCCGGTGCGCGATATCGTCGACCTTGATCTCGACGCCCAAGTCGTGTTCCTCGCAGGCTGCGAGACCGGACGCAACTCGGTCGACGCGGGCGATGAACTCGCCGGTATCAGCCGCGCATTCCTCGCCGCTGGAGCAAGATGCCTTGTGGCCGGCCTCTGGTCGGTCCGAGATCATGCAGCGCTCGAGATATCAACTGCTTTTCATCTCCAATTCTCTCTAGGAACACGGCCATCCGCGGCACTTCGTTCTGCCACGCTTGCTTCGCTCAGGAAATGGAGCCATCCTTCGTGGTGGGCACCCTTCGTCGTCACTGGGTCACTTTCATGATCAACATTCCATATATCTCCACGGCGGTCGCCGTTGTCTTGGCAAGTCACGCAGCAGCATGCGGGTTGCCTACTTTTCCGCTTGTGCCAGGAGAAGCCATCGTCCGAACGGCGAATCCGAAGGCGTTGGCGCAGACAATCACCGCGCTTTCGAAGCAGTTTCAGGGTGTTGGGATCATCGACCAGATTGATGGACGGCCGATTTATCTGCTGTCGTACCAACTGAACGAATTCCAGAATCCCCATGATGTCGACCTTCTGCTCAACGGACTCGTTGCGCAAGGCACTCTCAGCTGGACAGAGTTGAACTATGTCGGCCAGACCGGCGAGGGCAACACTGACAGCCTTTGGCTTTCTGGTGTCGGCGTCAACTCGAACAACTATTTCGACCAGTATGCATCGCCGATGCTCGGCATCGACCTTGCACATGCGCGGTCGCTCGGCGCGGGCATCCTCGTGTCGGTCATCGACACTGGCATCGACGCATCGCATCCCGCGTTTGGCGGAATGGTCAGCACCACCGGCGCGAGCTTTGTGCCCGGCGCGACCACCTGGAGTGATATCGCCGACGGCTCGGACAGCGATGGCGACGGTGTTCCCAACGAACAGTACGGCCACGGAACCTTCGTCGCCGGCCTCATACATCTCGTCGCACCTGAAGCAATGATCATTTCGGCGCGTGCGCTGGACAGTGATGGTCGTGGCAACAACTTCCGCATCGCGCAAGCGGTGGCGTGGTCCATCGATCGCGGCGCGCATGTGGTGAACATGAGCCTTGGCGAGGTCTATCACTCGAAGGCGCTCGAGAGCATGGTGCTCGAAGCGTCGACTCGTGGAGTCATCGTCTGTGGCGCCGCTGGCAACCGCAACGCCGAGGATCCGCGCGAATTCCCCGCTTGCGACCCGAATGCGTTCGGCGTGTCGGCGTGCGATTGGACCGATCAGAAGGCGCCATTCTCAAATCTCGAGGTACGCCTCGACTTCGCCGCGCCTGGCGATTCCAACCTGGTGAACGGCATTCCAGTCCTATCGGAGTGCATCATCGGCCCCGTGCCCGGCGGCAATTTCGCGATCTGGGAGGGAACATCCTTTTCGAACGCGTTCATCTCAGGAACCGTGGCGCTCGTTCGCTCTCAGCGTCCTGACTGGCCGAGCGCGACTGCGTTGCCCCCGACGATCCTGAATCGTGTCTACGGCGTGCTGGCAGACTCCGGTATGCCCATCGTTCCGAACGATCCGGCCCACGCTGGGCTCCTTGGCATCGCACGGATTTCCGCGAGCGGCGCCGTCCTTGAGAACCCACCGGCAGCGCGCCGTGGCGACTTGAACCTTGATGGTTTCGTGAACTCGATTGACCTCTCTGTGATGTTGAATGCATGGGGACAAGCCCCGACTTTCATTCGCAGCGATCTCAACGCTGACGGACGGGTGGATGCACGCGACCTCTCCATCCTGCTCGACGCTTGGTGAGTTGATGGAAGGCGAGCGGCTACATTCCCCGCATGCATGATCCAGCGCGCACCGTCCGATGGGACCGTCGTTTTCTCGAGCTTTCCGACACGATCGCCCGTTGGTCGAAAGATCCATCGCGCGGAGTGGGTGCGGTCATCGTGAGTCCGGCCAGACAGATCGTCGCCACTGGATTCAACGGCTTGCCGCGCGGAATCGAAGACCGACCTGAGCGCCTTGAGCGTCCGGTGAAGTACGACCTGATCTGCCATGCGGAGATGAACGCGATCGTGCAATGCGCACGAAACGGCGTGACTCCGCTGGGCTCGACGATCTACGCGAGCTTCGCTCCCTGCGTGCATTGCACACTTTCCATCATCCAATCAGGCATTGTGCGCGTGGTGACCTATTCCAGCGGCGCGGGCGACGAGCATTGGATGGAGAACCTCCGCAAGAGCCGCGATCTGCTCGCCGAGGCGGGCGTTGAGTATGTCGAGATCACGCGGGACTAAGGCAGCGGCCTTCGTAACTCATCAATTCAAGCCCAGTTCTTTCGCGGTGAACGATCGGTTGCGCCCATTGTTCTCCTCGCGAATCTTGGCGACGAGCGCGGCGTCCACTGGACCAGCATTGTTCCCCCACGCGCTGCGGACATAGCTGAGCACCGCAGCGATCTCATCATCGGACTTCACCGGCGCGGCAGGCATGACCTGGTTGTACGACTGTCCATCAACCTCGATCTTTCCCTCGAGCCCGTACAGCAGAATCTTCACCAGCGTCGACGGATCGCCGAGCACAATTTCACTTGCGCGCAACGGAGGATAAACAGGCGGAAGGCCGCGGCCGTTGGCTTGGTGGCAACTCATGCAGTTGGAGAAGAGGCGCTTGCCGAAATCCTCGAATGACATCGACGCTGTCTTCGCGAGCTTCGGCGCCACAAAGGAGACATCCTCGCGTCCTGGCCAGAAGATGTTTCGATCGATGGAAACCGCGAGTTGCAGCTCGGGGCTGTTCGCATCGAGCATGGTCAACCAACCGGCGGGCTGGTAGTTCGACACCAATTGCACTGGTTCCTTGGCGTTGAGATGTTGTTTGGCAGCGACGCGCTCGAGCATGGCCTTGGCCAGCCAAGGGCGCTGATGGGCGACCGCCGCGATTGAAGTCAGAGTTCCCCGCAGCATGTCCGGCAATGGACGGCCACCACGCAAGTCGCCGCCATCATCGAGCAGCATGTCGGTGAGTTCGTTGGTGAATGCACGCGCAGCAACTGAGTCGGTGTCAAGCAGTGCGCCCGCGATGATGGAATCGAGCAAGGCTTGTTCAGCGCCAACAAGCGATGAAATCGCGGCACTGCGCATCTCGCGCGAAAAGAGATCGTGGCGCAGTCCTGACTCAAGGATCGGCATGCGCAGTTCGGGATCGAGCGTTCCCGCGGTCAGAACGGCCTGCACTCGAACAGCGCGGTCGGGGTCTTCGATGGCGCGGGCAAGGACTCGAGCGACTTCCGCTTGCGTGAGCGTGCGCTCCGCGATTCGGATCGCATGGACGCGGATGACCGGATCGCTCGCCCCGCTGAAGTCGCCAACGAGGTCTTCGATGGTCGCGCGATTGATCGCAGCGCAGCCGGCGAGTGTCCAAAGGAGTTCGAGTTTGATGTGCGAGGGAACTGCCTCGACGAGCTTGGCGCGCACTGCTTCGATCGCTGCCGCGTCGCGCGACTCCACGATCAATCGTCGCGCCGTTTCGCGCATCGGCTTCTCGCCGCTGAGAAGTGCGCCAGCCAGTTGCACGCCAGTCATCTTCGAGAGATCGCCGGCAGGTTTCGGCGCGCCGGATCCCTTGCGAACGACTCGCCAAATGCGACCAGCATCGACAGGTTGGGCAAGCCCGCGCGCATCGACCTGCTTGCGAAGAAATGTCGTCATGAAGTTTCGATGTTGGATGATGCCTCGATACATGTCCGCGACATACACCGCACCATCGGCTCCGGCGGTGCAGAAAACTGGGCGAAAGCGTTCGTCGGTCGATGTCCAGAACGAGCGATCGCCGTCGGCGGGCGTAGCGACAACCGTGTCGGCGTTGTCGGAACTTATCTCGCTCAGTCGGTAGCGATGCACGAGGTTTCCAGCAACTTCGCAAACAAGCGCACATCCGCGCATGTCCTCCATCGCAACACCTTCATAGATCAGCGGGCTGCATGCGCCAGTGAAGGTCGCCAGCTTTCCATCTTTGAGCACACCCTTCTGATACGCGCGGTTCACACCAGGCGTGAGATGCGACGGATACACGCGCATGTCGGTCGCAGCGCGCATAGGCACGCCTTGGAAACTCTTCTGATTCTCGTTGCGGGTTGCGTACTGCTTGGGCAAGAAATCCACCAGAAGCGGATCGGAGTTCGGCGAGTAATAGAGTCGCCCAACCGCATCCTCGCTGATGCCCCACTGTCCATGCGGCGAAACTGGCTCGGCAAGCAGCGTGTCTCCGTTGGGCACAAAACGAAACGGATGTTGCGAACAGGTGAATGTGTTGTCGAGGGTGAAATACAAGCCGTTGCCCGCGTGCTCGGGGCTTTCCTGCCCCGCGAAACCGCTGGCGAGAATGCGCGATTCGTCGGCCTTTCCATCGCCATCGATGTCGCGGCAAAACAGAAGATTCGGCGGCTCGATCACAAGCAATCCATCGCGCCACTGAGCAATAGCACGAGGCATGACGAGGCCGTCGAGAAAAATCACCGCCTTGTCCATCGTTCCATCGCCGTCGGTGTCGGTGAGAACCTTGATGCGACCGAGGCGTTCAGTTTCGCCCGCGCCGTTGGCGTCGCGCATGTATCCGCGCATCTCCACGACCCACATGCGACCATCGGCGCCGAACTCGATGGCCACAGGCGCTTCGACCAATGGCTCGCTGGCGACCAGTTGGATTTCGTATCCATCCACGATGTCGAAGGTGGCGAGTTCGTCGATGGCGCTGCGGATGGGCGCAGAAGTCGTTTGCCACGCTGCGGGCAATTCACCTTGTGTCTCACCAACACGATCGCCGTTCTGCGCGAGCGTGGTCGTCACGCAGGCGACGGAGGTTGCGAACGAGAAAATGACGAGGCCGCAAAGACGGAAACGCATGGAAGAAGTGTACGGCGAAGTGCGCGAATTTCGTGTTGCGCGCTACGCTGCGTCGCATGATTCCCGCTGTGATCGCGTTGCTTTTTTGCGCTGCCGCGCTGACTCCCAGCGATGGCAATGCAACGAATATCCATGAGACAAAACCAACGCGTCGAGCGAAGGTGCTTGTCATCGGCATCGACGGTCTCCGGCCCGACGCGCTGATGGCCGCCGATACTCCCTCGATCGATGCACTCATTGGCAACGGTTGCGTCACGCTCGAGGCCTCGACCTCAGCTCACACGGTTTCGGGCCCGGGTTGGTCGACGATTCTCTGCGGCGTGTGGCCAGACAAGCACCGTTCGATCGACAATCGATTTCTCATCACTGATTACGAGCGCTTTCCGTCCGTCTTCACACTGGCCAAGCGCGCGCGACCGACGATCCGAACCGCGTACTTCGGCAACTGGGGGCCGATCGGCGAGCGCATCCTGGTGAACGATCCGATCGATGTACGCCTTTCGCTTCAGGATCCGAAGAACGACGCGCCGCAAACCGAAGCTTGTGTGGCGGCGCTTGGTAAGGACGACGGAATCGATCTCGCCTTTTTTTATGTGGGAAATGTCGACGAGGTTGGTCATGCACTCGGATTTCACCGCGCAGTGCCTGGATATCGCGCGGCGATCGAAGCAGCTGATGTGTTGGTCGGTCGCGTGATGACGGCCATCGAGTCGAGGGCAAACTTCGACCGCGAAGACTGGCTGGTGATCCTGACCAGCGATCACGGCGGAACGATCGATCTCAATCATGGGCGCGATATTCAGGAGCATCGCGAGATCGCCTTCATCGTCTCGGGCGACGGCGCAGCGAAAGGTGCGTTGCGCGCCACGGTCAACCAATGCGATGTAGTGGCGACAGCGTTCGCACACCTTGGAATCACCGTTGATCGAGCGTGGGACCTCGACTCGCACGCGGTTGGTCTCGCCCG
>Ga0114978_10002921_pt1 | contig 14045 bp, 9 predicted proteins | sample S_140212_EF_Meta_FD_87027 | JGI IMG/M metagenome (GOLD analysis project Ga0114978, IMG submission 87027) | Freshwater microbial communities from Lake Simoncouche, Canada to study carbon cycling - S_140212_EF_MetaG | ecosystem: Environmental > Aquatic > Freshwater > Lake | place: Lake...
AGGAAGGTACGATGGCAATGTCCACACGGGAAGTACCGCTACGTGCATAAGGGCGCACACCTGACAGAGCGTGGCTTTAGACACGCTAGTCTGGATGGCGTACCGAAGGGTAGTAACTATAGCCATTGCCAAGGTAATGGTTTATAGACAGTAGATATATACAGATAGATAGCCATGCAGTATTAGATTTAGATTTGTATTTAAACAAACAGACTGGGGATCAGTATATTAAATAGGTCTGTGCAGATAGCAGCGCAGCATACAGCCACCAGTCTAGTATTTACTACAGTCTATGTCCCATATAGATATCTATTCGACCTAGGGTAGTTAAATCTTGTATAAATAGTAAGTAGTATCACTGTCTAAAAATATTTGGGGGTATAGTTACTGCTGGTATAGTATGTCCTATTATGTCTATATCTTATATATGATCTGTATCACAATATGTTCGTTTAGGGTCTTTGAACGGATTAATATAAGTAGAGGTTGTTTTATTGTATGAGTAACCCCCAGAGGGGTTACGAATACAGTTACAGATCTACTGTACAGATAGTCTATTATAATACGGGACACGGCTATCTATAGTTAGGGACAAATGACTTTCAAGGCAGGAAAAGAACACCATGGAGTGCTTGCTGTATCTGACGCTAAAGCCAAGGTACTAGCCTATGTGGCTACTGGGACTACGGTTCAAGCGGCTATGGCAGCAGTTGGCAAGAAACCTGATACGGTTCGCATTTGGTTAATGCGTGATCCTATCTTTGCTAGTGATTTAGCCAAGGCAAAAGAAGAAGGTGCCCAGCAATCTTTTGATGCGCTAGGGCTAAAGAAAGAATCTATTGCCTTTGCCGATTTTTCTAAGACCTTTTTAGACCAAACAGTTTTCCCTCATCATCAAGACTGGGTGGATTTACTGGAGGGACGGGAGCCTAGTTGGCTCCACAAGAACATGAAGTACGACCCGGGTGGGACTTCTCGAATACTCCTAAATGTACCCCCCGAGCATGCTAAGTCTACTGTCATCACGATTAACTACTCAACTTACCGCATCGCCCTCGACCCTAATGTACGAATCATTGTCGTATCTAAAACCTTAGTCAAGGCACGCGAGTTCGTGTACGCAATCAAGCAACGACTATCACATCCACGCTGGCTAAAACTACAGACCGCATACGGTCCACAGGGCGGCTGGAAAGATGATGCGGATACTTGGCGGACTGACACGGTTTACCTCGGAGGCGATGCGCGTAATTCCTCGGAGAAAGACCCTACCCTCCAAGCCCTTGGTATGGGTGGTCAGATCTATGGCGCACGTGCCGATCTGATTATTTTGGATGACGTTATAACAACTGCCAACGCCCATGAGTGGGAGAAGCAGATTGACTGGCTACAAAAAGAAGTTATTACCCGTTTGGGTAAGAATGGTAAATTGCTTATAGTAGGGACGCGGATAGCAGCAAATGACTTCTGCAGAGAACTCAGAGAACCACGGCATTGGTCCAACGGCAAGAGCCCTTTTACTTATATGGGTATGCCTGCTGTATTGGAATATGCGGAAAAGCCCGAAGACTGGACTACGCTCTGGTCAGAGTCGGACACACCGTGGGATGGCGATACTGACACTCCTAAGGAAAACGGCTTCTACCCCAAGTGGGACGGACCGACATTATTCAAACGTAGATCCGAAGTCGCATCCTCAACATGGGCACTCGTCTACCAGCAAGAAGACATCCAAGAAGACTCCATCTTTCCTCCAGCACTTGTTCAAGGAAGTACGAACAGCGCTAGACGAGTCGGTCTTTTAAAGGAAGGTAGGGCTGGCTGTCCTAGCAAAGTTAACGGCTATACTATTATTGGTTTCGATCCTGCTATGGGCGGTCACGCTGCTTGGGTAGTTCTTTGTTATAACCGTGCAGATGGCAAGATATATATTCTTGATTGCATAAACATGGCAGATCCAACACCACAAAAAATTAGACAGACTATAGAAGATTTAACCATTAAGTACTCTCCACAAGAGTTTCGAGTGGAAATCAACGCCCATCAGAAAGCATACTCACTTGACAGCGAATTACGAAACTGGCTTGCTGGTTACGGCGTACGGCTTGATGCACACCATACAAACCAAAATAAATGGGATACAGCCTATGGAGTTGCGTCAATGTCTACCCTCCTTGGGACAATTAGAGGCGAGAAGCATGATGGCAACAACCTACTTGAGTTCCCATCAAGTGAATCCTCAGAAGGAATTAAAGCCTTAATAGTTCAACTATTAACTTGGAAGCCTGATACTAGAGGTAAGACTGACTGCGTTATGGCTTTATGGTTTGCAGTACTACGGGCTAGAGAATTTATTCAACAAAATAGTAACCTTGCTTCTTTTGCCAACAATCGTTGGGCTACTAGAGCACAAACAGAAAAACGATATTCAGTTAATCTTAATGATGCAATTGCTGATCAATGGACAGATATCTATAACTAACTAGGAGAATAAAATGGAAATAAGAAAAACAGCAGGTTTACACAGTAAACAAAAGAATTCTATGTTAGATCCTTTGTATAGTGCTAATACTCTTATAAGTAAAAAAGTAGCAAAGCAAGTTGCAGATGCAATTATTAAAAGTTCTACAAAGAAATCTAAGTAAGGAATTTAATTGTTATCAATAGACCAAGTATCTGCACGCATTGCGTCACTGCGCCATCGTGCCCGTCAGCAAACCTCACGCCAACAAGATGTTCTTGCCGTGCGTCAAGGTCGCATTGCTGAGGTCTATCCAACATTTTTTCCTGAAGGAGTAGATCAGAATGTAGTTGCTAACTTTATTGATGTTGTAGCACGTGACCTATCTGAAGTTATGGCTCCACTTCCTGCTATTAACTGTTCTGCTGCTAGTCAAGTTTCTGATCGTGCTAGACAATTTGCAGATAAGCGCACTCGTATTGCTGCTAACTATTTTGCAAATTCAGATTTACAAGTACAAATGTACACTGGCGCAGACATGTACATTACATATGGATTCCTCCCGTTCTGTATAGAATTGGATGAAGAGGCAAAGATACCACGTATTCGTATAGAAAACCCAATGGGTGCTTTCCCAGAGTTTGATCGCTATGGACGTTGTGTTGCTTTTGCTAAAGTATATACGTTAACACTAGGTGAGTTAGTGTCCCAATTTCCAGAATTTGAAGAAACCATTCTTGGGAAAGACAGATACGAACAAGATTTAAATCATCAAGTTGAGATGGTTCGTTATTACGATAAAGAACAATCTTTAATTTATTTACCACAAAGAAGTAATCTTGTATTATCACAAGCAAATAATCCTTTAGGTAAAATGATGGTTATTGTTGCTAAGCGTCCTTCTGTTGATGGTGAAATGCGTGGACAATTTGATGATGTATTAGGTATTCAACTGCTTCGTAATAGGTTTGCATTACTTGCAATGGAAGCAGCAGAGAAATCAGTACAAGCACCAATTGTTGTTCCGCAAGATGTGCAAGAAATGCAGTTTGGTGGAGATGGGATTATCCGTACCAATAATCCTGCTGGTGTGCGCCGTGTAGAATTAAACATTCCACAGGGTGCATTTACCGAACAAGAAATTCTTAATCAAGAATTACGTGTAGGTACGCGATACCCTGAAGCACGAACTGGTAATAGTGATGCTTCAATTATTACTGGTCAGGGTGTTCAAGCACTTATGGGTGGTTTTGATACACAAATTAAATCTGCTCAGGCTATCTTTGCTTCTACCTTTAAACAAGTTATTTCTCTTTGCTTTGAAGTTGATGAAATGTTCTTTAATGAGCAAAAGACAATTCGTGGTGTAGATGCTGGCTCTCCATTTAGCGTTGATTATTTACCAAGCAAAGATATTAAAGGTGACTTTTCGGCAGATGTTCGGTATGGAATGCTTGCTGGTCTTAACCCAGCACAAGGTCTTATCTTTATGCTACAGGCTCTTGGTGGTAAATTAATTTCTAAAGATTTGGCTATGCGTGAATTGCCATTTGGAGTTAATGTAACACAAGAACAAGAAAAGATAGAAATTGAAGAAATGCGTAATGGGCTTATTGGCGGACTACAAGCCTATTCACAAGCAATACCACAGATGGCTGCTTCTGGACAAGATCCAACTCAGATTATACAAAGAATTGCTGATGTAATTAAAGCAAGGCAAAAAGGCAAAGCAATCGAAGACGTAATTGAAGAAGTCTTTGCTCAACAAGTTCCTCCTGCTGGGCTGGCACAGCCGGTTGAGCCGTCGTCCCCCGCTCCCGGTGAACCTCCAGCAGGAGGTCCTCCTACACAAGCAGGTCTACCTCAAGGTGGTGCTCCACCAAATATGCAGACTTTACTATCCAGTCTTTCATCTTCTGGCGTTGGTACTGCAAGTGCAAGAACTAACCTAAGTAGAGGATAAAATGAGTGGGGACACATTTAAAGAGCAACTAGAAAAAGCAGTAGAACTACTTGCTAAAGAAGATCCTGATGGTGGAAATCAAATCTGCACTAACTGGATTCTTATTACCGAGTGGGCAGACTTTGAAGGTACAAGATATTTACAAACTAAAGTAAGTGATGCTATGACACCATGGCTTGCTTATGGAATGATTAGTTCTGCAGAAGAATATAATTATGATTTTGATAAACAAGAAGAAGAATTTGATGGAGAGGATGAAGACTAATGGCAGCAGGCGGATACCAACAACCTACTAATCCGGCTCCAGTATCAGGACCCGGTGCATTAAGTCAACGTACTGATGGGGCTGGACAACCAGCGCAATATATGTCTGGATTACCATATGGTCAAGGACAAGAAAATATGGGTAATCAACAGGCAGCAACTTTAGCAGGCAACCCATTTCCAGAAACAGAATTGCCTACACTAACTCCAGTTACTAGACGACCAGATGAACCGGGTACAACAGGTATAGATATGGGAGCAGGTGCTGGTTCTAGAGTATTAAATCGCAGACCTGAAAGAGAAACTCTTTCTTCTGTATTAAATGAGATTGCACGATTTGATTCTAGTGGAGAAGCCGAACTATTGTACCAAAGATATCTTAATCAATGAGAATGTCAGCCAATGAAAACATTGGTAGTATAAGCCCTAACTTATATAATGCTGCAAAAAAAGCAGATCTTTCTCCTACTGGAAAAAACATTTTAGATAATTTTGCTATTGCTCATCAAAAGGGCATAGAATTAAATCAAATGGATTCTTCCGCTGCAAGAAAATCTTTTTTACAATTTGGCAAAGATGAACAAAAACAAATTGTAGCAATATGGGGAGAAAAAGATTACTCTAAACCTGAAGAATCTATTATTGGTAAAACCCTTAGATATGCTACAACATATAATCCTATTAATGCTCTTATAAATACAGTAGGCACTGCTGGCAAAACATTTAGTTCTTATGATCGTGCTCGTATGGCTGCTGTAACTGGATCCTTAACATCTAATCCACTTGGTGTAAAGGTACCAGTAGTAAGTCGAGATGAATCAGTCTGGACTAAAAATACTTGGAGCAAAGCCTATGATGGTAGAGAAGTTTATAATCAAGATGAATTAAATAAAGTAGTAACAGAATATGGACCAATTAAAACTAAAATAGCACAAAGCCTTATTGCTGGCGATTCCTTTGGCGAAGCACTACAAAAAAATAGTTTAAATGGTAAAATTAATGAAGAGTTTGTAGATGTATATACCGAACTTAATAAAAACCAAGAAGAACTTGGTGCGTTAATTGATAAAACTAGATTAGCACAATATTCACCCGGAAGAAATATAACAAATTTTCTTACTGCAAGAGTGCCACGTGAAAATGTAAGTACTGACTTTAATCCTTTTGCTACTGCTTTTTTAGCAGTTGCTGGTATTGACAAAAAAGATATGTATAAGATTCTTAGAATTGGAAAAAATACAGCATCTGGAACTGTTGATGCTATTACACTTATTTACACTGATCCATTAACTTATGCAAGTTTTGGTTGGCTTCCTGTTGCACGTGCAGCAACTAAAGTAGAAAAATACTTTAGAGAAGCAGATTTACCTTCTATATTTAGAATGAAAGAAGTACAAAATGGGTGGGATAATGTAGGTCCACTACTAGAAAGTCTTAGCAAAACAACTGACCCAGCAGAAAAAGTTAGCATACGCAATAAAATTGCAAAGTATGATAATGGAAGATTACAAAATACTGATGTCCAAGATTATTTGGCAGCAAATAAAGTCTTTGATGCAAAAAAAGCAGAAACATTTTTTACTGAAAATATAAATGACGTAAAAATTCTAGGATCTGGCAGTGTTGAAGGTATTAGTTTGTGGAAAAATACTATACCTTTTGCAAGAACTCAAAGATATTCTACTAATATTACAAATCGTTTAATTGACATGACATTTAATAAAGGTCAATATGCTGATGATGCTACTGGACGTGCTTTATTAAACTCAAAAGCAAATGATTTTTTAACTGTTGCTAGAGATCTTGGAATGAAAGAAGATTTTGCTGCAACAGGTCAAGTTGTTTCTCGTATTAAAGATATAGAACAAGATGCAGATAAGTTCATGAATAGATTACGCAGGAACTTCCAAAAAAGTCCACAAGGATTACCAGTAATCTACGGTAAAGATGCAAGCAAAAGCGTAGAAGCCGTAAGACTTTATGCACAACAACTCTATACACGTGACCTTGCAAATGTTATTGCTGAAACTTATCCTACGTTATCTACTGCAGACCAGATTCTTACAATGCGTGGTATATATGCTTCTATTATGTTAAAAGCAGGTGCTGATCCTAAATATATAGCAGAAGCACTTGAAAAAACTTTTACAAGTAAGGGCAATTTTACAACATTTACAAATGTTGATATACCAACAGGGTTTGATCGTGTCTTATCTCCACATATTACACGTGGCATAACCAATGCTCAGACAATTAATGTTGGCGGTGCTCTTCAACCTAGACAATTAGCAGATGCTGTTGCACCTTTAGACTTTAAAAAACTATTACAAAATTCTTCAAGAACAAAAGCATATGGTGGTAACACTGCAGATGCACCAAGTTATATTAAAAACAATAAAAGAGAATTTTTAAAGAATACCTATCAAGCAATGGGCAGAACGGAAACAGCAGAACTTGTAAACTCATGGGGAGTTCTTTCACAACTCTATCCTCGTATGGCTTTGCGGTCTGTACCTGAAGAATTTATAACTCTTGCTTGGGCGCTGCCATTAAACGTAGTAAGAGATATTGCAATAGGAAAAGGAAGACAGTACGCAGAATTTTTAACAGTATTTTCTGGTTCGTCTTCTGGTGTTGGTCCTTTTGTTAAAACACCTTTAAATAAAATTAGAAAAAAGGGACAGTATGCAATATCTGAAACAGTGCGTGAAAATATTGCTGCGACTCTTGCTGCTAGAAAAACTTTGTATAATGCTACTCAAGCAAAAAAATATGGCACTACTCCTAAAATTGTAAATCCAGAAGATATTACTTCTGCTGAACAAATAGAAGAACTTTTCCATATTACTCAAAGCATAGTAGGTATAAAAAGTGCTACTGATCTAAAGTATTTACACAGTCTTATAGTAAATCGTCCAGACATTCTTGGAAATTTTGGATCATCATTATCTTCTTCTACTGGAATTGATGGAAGAGTTTCTCGCGAAGCAGCACAGTTTATCTTCCCAGAAGATGCAGCAACAAAGGCTTTAGCGGAACTAGGTGGAAGAAAAACAAAAGAATACAAAAAGATAGATCCACTTAAACTAGCCAAAGAAGCGCCAAGTGAATTAACCTTTATCCACAAAAATGCAATTGATGCCAACTTTGGTGGTAACAATGTTAGAGCATTAAGCAATGGTAATAAATTTGATCCATCTATCGCTTTCTTTACCCATCAAGGATTAAAAACTGATTACAATTTTACAACAGCAGTAGATGAATTGCTAGGAAAACTAGATGCTGGCAATCCAAAATCTAATGTTTTGCGTGACTACATAGAACAATATGCTAGCACTCCTGCTTTACGCAAATCAGGATTAACTGATAATGAAATTGCAAAAGGTTATATCGAAACAATCCTTCTTGATCTACGCCAGACTTTTCATGGCAGTGGCAATGGATATAACTATGAGTTATTCAATGCTATTCAAAAAAATTATAATGATCTTGTAAAAAATAATCCTAAGCAAAAAGGTAAATGGGGATTAGCAACAAAGGCTATCGATCAAGTTGAGTTTGCAAAATTAACTAAAGATAATTTACCAGTAACTGAAATTAACTCTGTCTTTGATTTTGAAAAGATCTCCCTTAAAGAACGAGTACTATCTGTACCTCAAGCAGGTATGGAACAAATGGATAGAATCATAACTGCATTTGTTCGTCAACCAGCCGCTACTGTTTTATACACAGTATCAAGAGATAGATATGTTAAATGGGAACAAAAGTTATCCCAACAGATGTACGATGAAGCATTAAAAAATAATCCAGCATTAGATACGCAAAAACTTCGGGCTAAAACAGATAAGTTTGCGGATACTTATTTTACTAATATTGCTGCGACAGAAGCAATTAATACGTTAATGAAGTATGTTGATAACCCCGGTATCCAGAGCAACCTTGCAGTGTCGGGGCGTTTCTTGTCTAGATACTATCGTGCAGGTGAAGACTTTATTCGCCGTTCTGGACGTATTCTAGACGAGCAGGGTGTAGAGAAACTACTGCGTATGCGTTTGCTTTTTCAAGGATTAGAACCACGTGGTGAAATTTATCAAAATGATAACGATGAAGTTTATTATGTTTTCCCAACAGATAACATTATTAATGGTGCTATAAATCCTACTTTAAAAAGACTTGGGTTTGAAGGCATCTATGGTAATTTAGATATTGTAACAAAACTTTCATCTCTTGGACCAAGCCTTGCTGTTGATGCTAACCGTCCTGCACTTAGCAACGTCACTGGAATGGTCAGTGTAAAAATTGCTCAGTCATTATTAAATATACCTAATCAACCTTTGACAAACTATGTATCATCTAAACTAGATGATCTTGCACTTGGACCACAAGGCGGACATTTAGAATGGGAAAAACTTTATAAGTTTGGAATCCAAGGTACAGTTATTGATCTCTATCAAACATATATAGATCCTGATAGTTCTCAAAAACTTAATAGTTATATGATTCAAGCATTATCCCAAGACCAAGCATATGGTATTGGTATACCAAAATTTGATTCTGATGCAAAAAATATTGAAGCAGAAAGCGTCTATCTAAATAATTTAAAAATTAAAGTACAAAATTTAATTGCTATAAATGCTATTTTTAATAGAGTGCTTCCAACAACCTTTCAATTAAAAGAAGGTAAGGATTTATCTATAGCAGATAGACTTTCTGGAATGAGCAGTATACGTCCTGTGTTCTTTGATATCTATAATGGTCTTATCAAAAGCGATCCTACACTTAATAGTAGTGCTGCTTATGAGCAAGCAATTTCAATTTTTAATAGAGATAATCCGGGAATGTCGGTATATACTATTAGTAGAGATAAAAAAGAAACAAATATTCTACTTGCTCAAACAGAAGAATTTAAGAATTGGATTATCTTTAATAAATCTTTTATAAATAAATATGAAGACAGTTCAGTTGGATATATCTTTGCTCCGCGTTCAGGTAATTTTGACTCAAATGTTTACCTTGACCTTGAAGCATTTGGGCTTGTTAAGGATTTAAAGTATAAAGATTATTTAAATAAGATTAAAGTCAATGAAGACAAAGTTAAATATTATGCAATAGATACTGAAAAAGAAAAACGATTAATGGAAACTGTTTCACCTGCTAAACAAAAACAAATAATAAATGAAGCAGAAGATCTAAAAAGATATCTAAAGCAAAGTAATCCATTTCTTGAAAGAGCACTTAGTGGTACGGCTCCCGGAACAGCAGATGAAAAAACAATGTTACAGGCTTTAAAGGAAGTTCTTAAAGATAAGAAAGCACCAATTACCCAAACACAGAAAGTTAATATGTCATATGCGCTTGATCTTATGACTAAGTTTATGGCTTATGCAGATAGCCCAGTATCTAAAAGCGATCCTTTCTTTACCACTGAAAAGAAAAACAAAGATGCTGAACTAAGAAAATCTTTACAACAAATTGGATTAGTTGATGAGTCTGTAAGAGAAGCAAATCGTGCAGTTTTTACGCCAATCTTAAATAACATTACTAGATATGAATCTACTGCAGGGATAGGAAACTAATGGCTACTAAAAGAGAAGTGGAACGTCTTGAAAGCCCAAGTACCAATTTGGCTCAAGAGTTTTCTGGTAGTAATCCTAAGTACCAAGTAGTTTATGATAGAGGACAATCATCATTACAAACTAGAATTGGTTATGAAAATCCAGATGGAAGTATAACTAGTACTAATCAAGAGGTCTTTGTTTTTGCAGACCCTAGTGGCAAGTATGAAATATTAAATGTTGATGAGATACTCAATAGATACGAGCAATTATATACAAAAAGAACTGGTGGCTTAGAGCAATTTAGAAAACAACTATGGGATGCAGGGAAGTTAAGTGACCAAGAGTATAAAAGCAAATCTTTTGGAGCATTTAGAAATGCTATTGTTGAGGCTGCACGTGAGCACTCTGCTACAGTAGCGGATCGTTATAAAAGAACTGGTACAAAGTTTGAACCAATAGATGCTTTTCTTGTTGCCAATAAACAACAATCAGCCGGACCAGATATAAGCCGACAACTTACAGATCCTAAGCAAGCAGTCCAAGATCTTAATGTCTTTACCCAAGATTATCTTTCTAGAACAGCCACACTAGAAGAGCAAAAAGAATATAAGAAACTATTACGAGCAGAAGAGATTAGTGCCTATCAGAAAAAAGTTACTACTAAAACTGGTAGTGGAACCTCAACAGATTACATTGGATCTACTCTTAATCAAGAAGATTATATGCGAATCATGGGCAAGGTTCTTAAAAAATCTATTGCCGGTACAAGTGTAGATGAATTACTAAGTGGGACTGGTAAATTAGCACAAAGTGTTTCAGATATTAGAGAGTATGCAAGTGAGATGGGCATTAAAATGGATGGTAAAGAAGCACTTAATTATGCTACATCTAATTTAAAAAGCGGAGATATGAAGAACGTAAACAATATAGATTCAGTTAAACTGCAGATTAAAGAGATGGCTAAGTATCTTTATCCTAGTCTTGCTGCTGGTATCGATGCTGGTGTTACACCCGGCAAGATTGGCAGAGAAATAGGTAGTTATATGGCAGATGAACTAGAACAACCTGCTGATACTTATGGCATATTTGATGCAGAAGTTGCTGATTATGTAGCAAAAGGCACATCTAGAAGTGAAATTCGTGCAGCACAAAGAAAGAAAGCAGCATTTGCTGCAACAGATAAAGCCAGCAATGAGGCTACGGATTATGTTAATACTATCCTTAAATCGTTTGGACTAATGTAATGGCTACTAAAAAACCTGCTCAAAAAAATACTTTTAATTACTTGGGTGTTCCGGGTTTAACTACTTCTGGTACATTTGATAACTCTTTATATACTCCTGCTACTAAACCTAAAGCCGTACCCACTCCACCACCTTCGCAAGTGGCAGTTAGAAATATGGCTGATGGTCCTATAACAGTTGATTCTGCCGGTGAAAATGTACCACCATTTACAGGTACACCATCTTATACCCCGCCTAATCCGGTTACTCCAATTACTCCATCTACTCCACCCGTTGCAATAGGATCTGTAAATTATTTAGGAGTTCCTGATCTTAATCCAAATGGAACATTTGGACCACCACCCTTACCTATTGATAAGTCAAATCCAGCAGATCGTGATGCCTTTGCATTAATAAAAAGTACTTTAAACTCTTATGGTTTACAAGAACTAGCATCTACAATTGAACAGTTTATGAAAGAAGGCGTACCACCACAAGAAGGTTTACTTAGATTAAAAACAGATACAACTAAAAATCCAGTAACAGGCAAACCATACAATGAACCTTATGTAACTAGATTTGCTGGCAATACAACTCGTCGTGATGCTGGATTAAATGTTTATAGTGAAGGTGAATACCTAGCACTAGAAGATAGTTATTCCCAATCTTTAAAAGCATATGGACAGGCTGATTACTTTGGTAAAACTCCAAGTGAAAAAAGAGCCCAAGCAGCAGCATTTATTGGTGGAGATGTATCAGCCAAAGAGTTTGATGACATTCTTAATACGGTTGTAACTGAAGTAAAGAATAAAGATCCATTTACTAAAGCAGCAATGAAACAACTTTATGGAATTGATGACTCACAGTTAGTTAAATATTTCTTAGATCCTAAGAAGAACTTACCAGAGTTACAACAGCAAGCACAGGCTGCCCAAATTGGTGGTGCTGCATTAATGCAGGGGGCAGATTTAACAATTGGTAACTCTATGAATCTTGCTAAACTTGGAGTAACCCAAGAGCAAGCACAGGTAGGTTATGGCAAGATAGCAGAAGCACTACCTACTGCTCAAAAACTAGGTAACATTTATGGCGAAGAAAAGATTGCATATACACAAGGGACAGCAGAAGAAGAAACATTCCAGAATTTGGCTTCTGCAAAACGTAAACGTATGCAACTAGCAAACAAAGAAATAGGAAGTTTTAGTGCCGACTCTGGTAGAGGCAAGGGTGCTTTCTCTTCACCTATATCAATATAGAATCCTAATGGACCGACCAGCCCCATTAGCGTATAAGACTGGTAGTAAGAGCCAGACCAATTCCCCGATTGGAACCTGTGGCTTGCGACTAACGAATAGAAAGGGTGGGTTGCTATGAGCAACAACTACTGGGATGACGACGAAGACGACCAAGATACCGAAGTTGAGGAACAGATGGATGGAAGTGACTTATTAAAAAAGTTACGGAAAGCCAAGCGTTCTGATGAGAAGCGTATCAAGGAACTTACTGAGCAACTTGAGGGTTTATCCAAGGCGCAGCGTGAGCGTGTAGTCAAAGAAGTCCTAGACAAGAAGGGTGTCAATCCAAAGGCACAGCGTTTAATCCTTAAAGACTTAGATGACATTAGTGAAGAGTCAGTTAATACTTGGCTTGAAGATAATGGCGATTTGTTTGGATTAGCGCGACCAGAGGTAACTCAAGAACAGGAACTTAATCTAGCCGCTTTACGGCAGCAAGATGTAGTTACTCAACTAGGTATGACCCCTGACAAGTCCCAAGATTTAATGAGTAGGGTTATGAATGCGGCTTCCGCAGAAGAACTTACTGCATTAATTCACGGGAATTAACTATCCATAGTAATTCTTAATCACCTCGGAGGTGAACAATGGCAAATGCATATACATCCTCTACTGGCAACCTCGCTGGTACAGCCGGTGGTGCAGGTCTAGTCCAAAAGGCTTATGACCGTCTACTAGATTTTGCGTTGCGTTCAGAACCCCTAATTCGTGCAGTGTCTGATAAAAAGCCTGCAAAGTTAGCAAATCCTGGCTCAACCGTAATCTTACAATTATACGCAGACTTGTCAGAGCAAACTACTGCTCTAACAGAATCAACTGAGCGTGACTCAGTTCAGATTGCTGCTCCTACTTCAGTTACCATTACTCTTGCAGAGTACGGTAACTCAGTCCTTGTTACACGTGCGTTGGAACTCTTCAGCCTTGCTGATGTAGACCCAGCAATCGCTAACATTATCGCTTTCAACCTTGCAGGCTCAATTGATACAGTCGCACAGACTGAACTTCGTGGCGGAACAAATGTTATCTATGGTGGTACACGTACTAACACAGTAACAATTGCTGCTACAGATACCATTACTTCTGCTAACATCCGTAAGGCTGTTGCTAAGTTACGTTCTGGTTTATCAGTACCTCGCAAGGGTTCAATGTACTGGTGTGGTATCCACCCAGAAATTTCACACGATCTTCGTGCAGAAACTGGTGCTGGTGGATGGCGTTTGCCTCACGAGTACAACTCAAATGACAACATTTGGGCTGGAGAAATTGGTTCATATGAAGGAG
>Ga0114978_10002923_pt1 | contig 14043 bp, 16 predicted proteins | sample S_140212_EF_Meta_FD_87027 | JGI IMG/M metagenome (GOLD analysis project Ga0114978, IMG submission 87027) | Freshwater microbial communities from Lake Simoncouche, Canada to study carbon cycling - S_140212_EF_MetaG | ecosystem: Environmental > Aquatic > Freshwater > Lake | place: Lake...
GAAATCCAAGACCTCGGCTCCCAATTGGTCTTAGCCTGCGCCCCCGTCGCTAGCGGCGAACGCTGGTTTGACGCCTGCGCTGGCGCCGGCGGCAAGACACTCCAACTCGCCCGCCTCGTCGGCCCCACTGGCCAGGTTGAGGCGACTGATATTCGCCCCGAGATTCTTGATGAACTCGATGATCGCGCCAAGCGGGCCCGCCTGACCAACGTCACCATCGTACACGAAGCAACCGGTCCCTATGCGGGCGTACTCGTGGACGCCCCCTGCTCTGGCTCCGGCACCTGGCGGCGCCAACCTCACTTAAAATGGTATGTGCAACCGGCCACAATTGCCGCGTTCGCTAAAACCCAGCAAGAGATTCTCGCTGTCAACGCCCCGCACGTCGCCGCGGGGGGCCTCCTCGTTTACGCCACTTGCTCGCTCAGCCACCACGAAAACGGTGATGTGGTCGCCGCCTTTCTCCGCGCTCACCCTCAATTTCAAGCCGAAGCCCCCGCCCAATCATGGGGTGGCGAGTACGATGGCCTCGGCACCGCCCTCCTGCCCGGTACTCGAAACACGGATGGATTCTATGTGGCGCTGCTTCGTCGGAAATAAATAAGCCTGATTATCTCCTCACGGTATTTTTCCGATTGCACGCTGCCGTTCGCCCCCCTCGACTGACGCCGTGGTTGCCGAAGCAGATTATCGCATCAAATTGCCCGTCTTTGAGGGCCCTCTGGACTTGCTCCTTTTCCTGATCAGGAAGAATGAGCTCGATATCTACGATATCCCGATCGCCAACGTCACGAAACAGTACCTCGAGGCGATCTATGCGATGAAGGACCTCCAAATTGAGGTCGCCGGTGAATTCTTTGTCATGGCAGCAACCTTGATGGAAATTAAAAGCCGGATGCTGCTCCCCAAGCATCAACAGGCCATTGACCCGAATGCCGAGGAAGATGACCTCGATCCTCGCTGGGAACTCGTTCACCAACTGCTCCAGTACAAAAAATTCAAGGAAGCCGCGGGCAACCTCGGCCAGATGTCACTCGACGCCCAGAATATGATGGCGCGGCCCACCTCGGCCTTCGCGCCCTCATCGGAACGTCCGCTCAAACACGTCGACCGCATCGATCTGTGGAATTCATTTAACTTCATTCTTCGCCGTCTCGCCGAGAAACTCGTCGTCGGAAACATTCATTCCGAGCAGATAACGGTGTCTGACCAAATGGAATATATTTTGGAGCGGCTCAAAACGACGAAATCCTTCGTCTTCTCGCAACTTTTTAGCGAAAAAATTTCCCTCCGCCGCCTCGTGGCAACGTTTCTCGCGCTCCTAGAACTAACCCGCCTCGCTAAACTTCGCCTGGAGCAGACCGAGGCGTTCAGCGATATTCTTTGCACAGCCGTTGACGAAAAAATTCTTGAAACACTCCCCGAGCCGAACACGGTAGCGCTACCTGATGAAGAAAGCACCCCGCCGCTCCCCAGCTAAGACCGCGCATTTACTCGGCGTCGGTCTCGATAACCAAGACGGCCACAAGCGCCTCACCTCCGCTGAGCAATTTACGATTGTGGGCGGATCGGATGAAACGCATGGCCGCATGACCGAGACTGTCATCAAAACTTTTGAGGAGTTAAAAACTCGCGGCAAAGCCCTGAAGGCCGTTGAACCTCAAGAACTCGCCGAGATTATTCATAAATCGACGCCCCGTTAATCTCCGCCCGCTTGTTATTTATAACCTTCCCACTAGCTTAATCCTATGTCCGATAAAATTGCCGCTCTTGATAATGCTACTTTCAAATCCGCCATCGCCAGCGCGACGCCGACCCTCGTCGATTTCTGGGCTCCTTGGTGCGGACCGTGCAAAGCGATTGCCCCGATTCTGGATGAATTGGCCACCGAACTGACCGGTAAACTCAACATCGCTAAAGTGAACGTCGATGATAGCAGCGAACTCGCCGCTGAATACGGCGTCCGCGCAATTCCTACCATGCTGCTCTTCAAGGACGGGCAGAAAGTCGATCAATTCGTTGGCATGATGGACAAGGCTTCCCTCAAGGCTAAGCTCACCGGCAAGATCTAGCGCCGCGGACTCCTCCTTCACCTCACGGCCAGAGCTATTCGCTCTGGCTTTTTTTATTTTCCACGCTGACGTGCTGCGGTGCTACCGGCCCCAGATAATCCCGATGCTCAGCAGCACCCCGAAGCTCGCTAGGAATTTGGCGGTTTCACCTAACAAAGTGATTTGCTCGGCTGGAGTCTGCGAATCGGCCAAACGCCGCGTCAGACGATAAGCCCATGGCCCCAGCACCCAAGGTAACAAGACTGACTCGTGATAGCCCCAATAGAATAAGAGCAGCGGGCTTGCCAAAGCTAGACCCACCGATCCGGCGTACTGAGCAACGGCAAACTTTCGGCCGAAGCGAACTACCAATGTTTTTTTGCCCGCCAATAAATCCGTTTCGGCATCACGATAATTATTCGCGACAAGAATATTAGCAGCCAACAGCCCGATCGCCGCTGCGCAAACCACGGCCGCCCACGTCACGCCTCCTGCCTGAACATAATAAGTCGTCGTCACCGCCACTAAACCGAAAAATATAAAAACGAAGAGGTCTCCCAGTCCATTATAGCCGAGCGGATACGGACCACCGGTGTAGGCAATCCCACAGAGAATGCTGCCCACGCCAATCGGCAGTAACCACCAGCCGCCAGTGCGAATCAGCCCGAGCCCAACCAGAAAAGCCAAGACCATGATGAGGGCCATGGCTCGGCGCATCGCGGCCGGTGAGACGAGCCCCGCCGCTACCGCCCGCCGCGGTCCCACCCGCTGCGCCGTGTCAGCCCCGTGAATAAAATCATAATAATCATTGGCGTAGTTCGTGCCAATTTGCACCAACAGGGCAAAGCTCAGACAAAGCGCCGCGGCCGTATAATTTGCTGCCCCCTGCGACGCCGCCAGCGCCGTACCGACCAGCACAGGAATAATGGCCGCCGGTAGCGTCCGGAGACGCGCCGCCTCCACCCAAACCCGCCAGCTTGTGGGGGCGCTCATAGACCACTCCCCTGTTCACTATAATTTGTCTTCACGCTTCGCATCTAGTTTCAATAACTACCAACCCCACGGAAAGTAAAGCAGACTGCTCAGCTTGCAGGAGGAATGGTTTAACTAGTATGTTTTAAGTTCAGAGCTACCTGACCTCAGAGTGGCCCCAAAAGGCACCGAATGCGCCATCGGGCAAAATTATAAATGTAGAAAATTGAGAAAGTGGAAATGTCTGGCGGGGTTAACCAAGGCATTTTTTGACCACGGACGAGCAGGAATGGGATCAGGATGGGACCAACGTATTTAAACCGCGAATGATGCGAAGGATCCGCAGTTCCACTTTTCGAATTCCCCCAGTTTCCCGATTCTCCGCTTTTGCTCCTCTCAGCCTATAGCATTATTTTCTGCTTTCATCTTTTCCGCCTCCACCGTTTCGACTTCTCGCTTAAGCGTCTCGATCCAGGCCTCCACCAGCGCCCGCCGCGCCGCGGGTTCATTCGCTGGCAACGTTGGCCGTATTTTTTCCAACCAAGCTAAGGCCTCCGCCGGTCGGCCTAACTGCTGCAATAAATTAGCGTGTATTCTGGCTGCGTAATAGGGCGCCGACGGCTGATTGGCAGCCCAACGATAGCACTCCGCGGCCGCCGCCAGATTATCCATTCGCCGCAGATAAATATTCCCCATCTCAATATAAAAGGCCGCATTGGCCCCGTGCCACTGAATCCCTTTCCGTAAAAATTCTAGCGCCTGCTTCCCCTGCTCCCGTTGCACTTTCTCTCTCACCGCGCGCGGCGCAGCGGGTGACACCCGCCATTCCGGCAAATCATAGGCCAGCATACGCGCGCCATTGAGCCAAAAATAATCTGAGCGCTCATCCGCCGCTACCGTTAAGTTAAGGCCGAGCGTGGTCGCTTGAATGTCGCGCTGCTCCCATGCGAGGTTTGTCTGCAGCCAGAATCCGCTCGCCACGACCGAACGCATGCCACCGAGCACCGCCACGATTCCTCCGTGCCCAATTAATTCACTCCATTGTGCCCCGCGTGCAACCGGCTGATCACTCAGCCGCCGCTCAAGGTGACGCAACCCCCAGCTTCCGCCAAACAGGAGGCCCAGCGCTAATACTCCGCGCAGTGTATTAAAGCTCACGGCGTTGAAAAATATAAGCGGCCAGTCCATTAAAGAGCGCCACATAAGCTGCCCAATATCCGAGCGCGCCGATGATCCAACTAGCTGAAGGGATTTGGCCGATTCCCAGTGAAAATTGCGCATCAAATAACGCCAAATTTGGCCACGCGCGCAGCCAATTCCAGCCACTTTGCTGGGCCCAGGCTTGAAGTTGCCCCACGGCCGCTAGCAATAATCCAAGACAGCTCGTGAACAGCGCAGAACGAGCGTAAGCACCAACGAATAAAGTCATGGCGGCGATCAGCGTGCTCTTCAACCAGAGCAACCCACTGGCGTACAATAATATCTCCCAACGAACACTCGCCCCACCCAGTCCCACCGCGCGCACCTGCAGCAAACCCACCAACAGCAGGCTAAGTACGGCAAAAAATAGCGCGAGTAGCGCCGCTACTCCGGTAAATTTCCCCGCAATATACTCCCACCGCTGGCCGGGGCGCGTGAGCACAGCATAGATAGCCTGCGTTTCTAGATCCTGAAAAAATAACTGCGCGGTTACCAGCGCTGCCAACAAGCCTCCACCTAAGCCTAGCGCGCCCAACCCAAAATCGCTGATGAATCTCAACTCAGCTCCCCCAAAATTAAATTCCCGTAAACTGTAAGCGGCACCTATCAGAACCGCACTCATGAGCCCAAGCCCGAAGGTGAGTCGAAGATGTACCGCCTCCGCCAGCGTGTGCTGAGCGATGAGCCGAATCCTGCGTCCCGCCGCCATCGCTCCTTGATGCTCGAATTTAACCATGGAGGGATAATTTCTCCAAATACAATTGCTCCAACCGCGAGGGCTCGAGCGTTCGCACCGGCGCAACTCCGAGCAAAGCTGGCACCGTCCCCTCCACTAACAATCGTCCCGCCCCCAGGATTGCCAGGCGATCGCATAATTCCGCGGCTGACGTCAGCAAATGCGCGCTCAGCACGATCGTAGTGCCACCAGCGGCCAGTTCTCGCAACCGCTGGCTCAAGATCAGCCGACCCGCCGGATCAAGCCCACTCGCCGGCTCATCCAATAAGAGCACCGCGGGCTCATGCAAAATCGCCTGAGCCAAACCGAGGCGTTGTTTCATGCCCTTGGAATAAGTCGCAATCAGCCGATCGGCCGCCTCTTCCAACCCGCTCCAACTGAGTACCGCGCTCACGCGTAGACCCAGCTCCACGCGAGGCAATGAACTCAGCCCACCACAATAGCGCAAAAAGCCTCGGCCGGTTAAGTGGGGGGAGTACTGGGGTGTTTCGGGCAAATAGCCGATCATTGCCCGTGCCGCTTCACTTTCAGCCTGATGGCCAAAAATCTGACATCCCCCGGCCGTAGGCGTGAGCAAGCCAGCCAGCGCCTTGAGCGTGGTGCTCTTGCCAGATCCATTCGGTCCGAGCAGACCGAGAATTTGCCCAGCCCCTAGTCGCAAGGTAAGTCCGCCGACCGCCGGACGCCCATGCCCGCTCCCACTCGTGCGATATTTTTTCGCAAAATCGACTAATTCAATGGCCCATGGATAATCCATGGGCGGGTTCATCGCAGGGCAAAATCGTTAAACTGCGCTGCCCGCGAACTCGCCGTCCGCTCACTTTTCCGAATGTAATCCGCCATCCGCTCCTCGACCGCCGCAATAAAGTCATTTACCTCGCTGGCGCCCCCTTCCACCTCGAGCTGGACTCGTCCGTCCGGTAGGTTCTTCACCCCACCGCAGACCTCGAATTCCTTGGCTACTTGGAGGGTCTGATAGCGAAAACCGACGCCCTGGACGCGACCAGTAAAGAGAACCTGAGCATAGGTGACGGTGGGCATGCAGAAAGGAAGGAAGCGGCCCGCGGAAACTCAAGCCGATGGTAGCGAGTATGACCAGAATTTTATTTGCCAGCCGCCCGGACCTGAGCAGATTGAACCTCGAAGTGGCCAAGCCCTTCATCACATGACCAATTCTGATTCTGACGGGTTGTTCGATAATGACTGGGAAGATCGCGGAGAACTCTCCTGGACCGAGGCTGAGTGGGTTAAGTATCTCAACGCTCAAGAAGCAGCCGTCCACGAGTACCTTAAACACTACGAGCAGCTGACCCTCGTCACTGATCGCATCGATGAAGTCGCTCGCCGCATGGGCTGGGAATTAGCCGCCCTGACGGAAACGGCACTCGAAGAATCGGCCGATGAGTCCGATGAGGAGTTTGATGATGACTGGGTGCCCTATACGCTGCACCGTAATCCCGTTTATATTTCTACTCGCGCTCTGTACCTGAGCCTCACCACCCAGTGGGAAAAAACGGTGACGACCGCCCCTGACGTACCCGCCGCCCTCGCCTTAGCCGTCCAATCCTCGCTGTATCGGGGCAATGAGCATGTGGTGCAGGCCGTCGAAGCGCTCGAGATGGGCGACTACACCCTCGCCATCTGCCTCTTCAAACGGGCCCTCAGCGAAATAAATGCTTCGCTCGCTCGCCTCAGCCAACCCGATGTACTCGCTCATCAGAGTGCGACGGAGTATCGCACCTTCGCCCTGCCACGGTTGTTTGACCTGCGCGAAATCTGGCTGCGCGTCATGGCCGAGTGCCGTCAAAATCGCCGCGAAGACCAAGCTGAATAAATTAATCGCCTAGGCTATTATGATTACTCCTTCGCCACTCAATCGGTCCTTAGTTATCTTGGCTTTACTGCTCGGCGGTTGCGCGACTACGCCGACCACCCCAGAGAAAAAAGCTCCGACAACCGCTGAAGTCGAAGCATCCGTGCAAGTAAACAGCTTGGGCAGTTGGATTCCGCGTAAGGTTAAGAAAAAAGCCGACATTATCGGTGACGCCTCGCAAGTGGTCGACGCCGAAGCCTTGAATAAAATCAACGCCCAAGGCAGCACGCGCACCGTCAAAGAACCCGGCCCGCGCTAAAAAGCGGGAGAGCTTAAAATTGTAAGGTCAGCCAAGAGGCGAAGGGTTTGCTCGGGAGTATAGGCAGGCTATCGGTCTTTTACTGTTCACCGTGATCGAGTTGATCCGAACTTAGAACTTAGCCCTTAAACCTAAACACGAGCCTCGAGCCCGCGAGCTGCCCCAAAAAGCACCGATGGCGCGAAATCAACCCAGACATTTTGCCAAGGACTTCACTGATTTGATCTTTATTAAAGGCCAAGACCGCTACCAAGTTTTCTTATTTTCCACTTTCACGCTTTCAGCTTTTTGCTCTTCCGCCCTCAAGCCTGAAGCCTCTGACCTCTAGCCATTTCTTCTGCGTTCTTAGTTTTCGGATTTTTCCGCTTTCCCGATTTTCATCCCTTTCGCCTTTCTATAACTACGGGAGCGATCCGGCTTTTTATAGTCTCCTGATTTGAGCGAATTTATTTGATCCCGTAATAAGGCAGCCCGCTCGAACTCCAGTTTATCAGCGGCGCTTTGCATCTCTTCTTCGAGTTCAGCTATCACTGCGGCTACTTCGTCAGCACTGCTTTCCGCCAAGGCCAGCGACGGGGCATCCTTGGCCTCGTCTTTAACATGCAAACTGGCCTGCACCGCGCGCTGTACACTACGTGGTGTAATTCCATGGGTGGCATTATGCGCGAGTTGCTTGGCTCGCCGTGCAGTGACCGTCTCCAGCGTGCGCTGGATCGATGCCGTCATGACGTCTGCATAGAATATCACGCGCCCTTTCTCATGTCGCGCCGCCCGCCCCGCCGTCTGCATCAAGCTGGTCGCACTCCTTAGAAAGCCTTCCTTGTCCGCATCAAGAATAGCGACCAGCGCCACTTCCGGCAAATCCAAGCCTTCGCGCAGTAGGTTAATTCCAATTAGTACATCAAAATTACCACGCCGCAGATTGCGCAAAATCTCCACCCGCTCAAGTGCGTCGATGTCAGAGTGCAAATACTCCACCCGCACCTGCGCCGCGCGCATGAAGGTGGTTAAATCTTCCGCCATGCGCTTGGTTAAAGTAGTCACTAAGACACGCTCCCCCGCCGCCGCCGCGGCTCGAGCCTCACCAATCAAATCCTCCACTTGTCCCTTGGTGGTCCGCACAACGATCACCGGATCCAGCAGCCCTGTCGGACGAATCACCTGCTCCGCTACGACGGTCGAATGCTCCAACTCGAACGGCGCGGGGGTGGCCGAAACATACAGCGTCTGCCCCGTGATTTTCTGAAATTCAGCAAAGCTCTGCGGCCGATTATCCAGCGCGGAAGGCAGCCGAAAACCAAAATTTACCAGCGTACTCTTACGCGCCAAGTCGCCGTTATACATGCCTCCGATTTGCGGAATACTGACATGACTCTCGTCGACCATCAGTAACAGGTCTTTCGGAAAAAAATCCACCAAGCAAAATGGCCGATCCCCCGGGATCCGCCCCGTCAAATGGCGGGAATAATTTTCGATCCCGTTACAAAAGCCCATCTCCTGCAGCATTTCCAAATCGTAATCAGTGCGGAGGCGAATCCGCTGGGCTTCGAGGTATTGCTGATTTTTCTCAAAAAAGGCCACGCGTTCTGCTAGCTCGGCCTTAATCCCCGCAATGGCTGCCTCGAGTCTGCTCTTGCTCGTTACGTATTGGTTGGCGGGATAAAGTTCAAATTGCTCCGTACGTCGAATGATTGCCCCGCCGATGGGCTCAAACTCAGTTAAGCCTTCAATTTCGTCCCCAAAGAACTCTACCCGCAAACCATGCTCGAGGTAAGCCGGCATCACGTCCACGACATCCCCGCGCACGCGAAAACTTCCGCGCTTTAATTCATAGTCATTTCGCTCGTAAAGATTTTCCACCAAGCGCTCCAGGAATTTGTTGCGATTGAGACTCGCCCCCTTCCGCAGCGTGATGCGCATCTCCGAGAAATCCTCGGGCGAACCTAGTCCGTAAATGCAGGAGACACTCGCCACCACGATCACATCGCGCCGACTAACCAGCGAACTCGTCGTAGCAATCCGCAGGCGCTCCAATTCTTCATTAATGGAAGAATCTTTTTCGATAAATGTATCGCTCGTTGGCACGTAAGCTTCCGGCTGATAATAATCATAATAACTCACGAAGTACTCGACCGCATTCTCCGGAAAGAAATTCTTAAACTCCGAGTACAGCTGCGCCGCGAGCGTTTTGTTGTGCGATAAGATCAGCGTGGGACGATCGAGCTGAGCGATCACATTGGCCATCGTGAAGGTCTTACCAGAACCCGTTACCCCAAGGAGCGTCTGATGCCGATTCCCGGCGCGCAAGGATTGCACGAGAGCAGCAATCGCCGCCGGCTGATCACCGGTCGGCTGATAATCAGAATGTAGTTTGAACAAGGCCATGAAGCAGGCGGAATCTTGTAAGCGCCCCAAGCTCACGCGCAAGCTCGCCGAAAGTATTCCCCACGGGTCTCGCTCCAAACTTAAATTTATCCCTTAAACCCCAAACCATCCCCTCTTTCCACATTTCCAATTTCGCCCCTATTATCCTCTTAATAAGTTCCCTGATTGAGCAAATCTAGCAGCCCGAAGCCAATTGCTAAACGCGAGCCTGCCCGGCAGATTGTGACCAACAAAAAAATCCTCACCCCCATGTCCCTCACTCATACGATCTATAATTCTGCGGTCTTCCAACAGGCCTGTAATCAATTTGATCAAGCCGCTGATTATCTCGGCATGGATGCCGGATTGCGCGAACGCACCAAACGGCCGCGTCGATGTGTCATTGTTTCCATGCCGGTGCGTATGGACAATGGAAACGTCGAAATTTTCGAGGGCTACCGCGTGCAGCATAATCTCTCAACCGGTCCAGCGAAGGGCGGGATTCGGTTTCACGAAGATGTCACGCTCGGCGAAGTGGCTGCCTTGGCCATGTGGATGAGCTGGAAATGTTCGCTGGTCGGCTTGCCCTTCGGTGGCGCCAAGGGCGGCGTCGTGGTAAATGCCCGCGATATGTCCCTCACTGAACTTGAGCGTCTCTCGCGACGCTACATGCAAGAGATCACCCCTTTCATCGGACCCAACATTGATATCCCGGCGCCTGACGTCGGCACGAATGAGCAAGTGATGGCATGGATGATGGATACTTATTCCAACCATGTCGGCCACTTTGACCCAGGGGTCATCACGGGAAAACCCATCGCCTTGGGTGGTTCGCTCGGTCGCCGCGAAGCCACGGGTGAAGGTGTCGCTTGGTTTGTGAAAGCCTACTTACAGGATCTGGGCATCACCCCAGAAAAGACCACCGTCATCATTCAAGGTTTCGGCAATGTCGGCAGTGAAGCGGCCCTCGCGCTCTACGAATGGGGTGCGGAGATCGTTGGTATCTCAGATTTCACCGGCGGCATCTACAATCCCAAGGGTATCAACCTGCAGGAAGCCTTAGCTTACACCGTCACGCATAAATCGCTGCATGGCTACCCGGGTGGCCAAGCCGTCACCAATGAAGAGTTACTGGAATTGCCCTGCACCGTCCTAATTCCCGCTGCACTGGAACGCGTCATCACCGAAAAAAATGCCGCGAAGCTCCAGTGTCGCGTTTTGGCCGAGGGCGCCAACGGCCCGACCACTAACGAGGCGGATAAAATCATCACCGAGCGCGGTGACATCGAATTGATTCCCGATGTCCTGTGTAATTCGGGCGGCGTAATTGTCTCCTATTTTGAGTGGCTCCAAAACCTCCAGAACTACTATTGGACCAAGGGCGAAGTGTTCGATAAACTCTACCGCATGCTCGCTAAAGCGAAAGCCTCGGTCGATGAGACGCAGAAAAAGTATCGCTGCAGTCGTCGCTCCGCCGCCTTAGTCCTAGGTATATCGCGCGTCGCCGAGGCCAAAGCCAAACGCGGTCTCTTCCCCTAAGCCCAGCGAGCGAGATAGTTTTAAGGTTTAAGTGGTAAGTCTTAAGCCCCCCCCCAAGATAGCCTTTAAACCGCGAATAGCGCACGATCGACCCAGCCATTTTGAACTACAATGGAGCACTGCAGCGCGGCGATGATCACGCCTCCAGCGTGTCCCCGGTTTTATAATACCATGAACGAAAATGCGACGATCAGCGTGGGGATGAGGGCGCCGAGGAATAAGCCGAGCGGAGATACGCCGCCGGGGAAATAACGTGACAGAATCGATTGGCCCGCGGGATTCGGGGCATTGGCAATCACGGTGAGGCCACCCCCAGTCACGGCTCCTGCCACGACGGCGAATTTAAGATTCGCCGTCAGCCCCGGCACCAACGTCGCCAGATAAGTAATCAGCGCGTTGTCATTAAAAGCCGTCAGGATGGTCGCACCCGCAAACAATGACTTCTCCCCAAGGCGGCCTAACACCGGTTCGATCCACCACGCTTGGAGTCCGCCGTGAACCACTAAACCCGCCAGAAAAAATCCCACCAGCAAGGGACTGCGTAAATCCACCTTGCTCTGATGGTGGGCGGTGGCCTGGGCGAACGCTAAAAAGAAAAGAAATCCGCCGACAAAAAGCGCGGGGTGATGCGCCATTGAGACGGTGAAACCCAGAAAGCCTAAATGAACTCCCGTAACCCACCAAGGAATAGATTCCTCGGTGGATGCGACCGCAGTCGGCGCCGATAGCGCAAGCAGTTCAGAGCGAAAAACTAAGAAATAAAATCCATTCGATAAAACGATGCCCGAGAGCGCATGCCAGCCGAAGTGCGTGAACATAAACGCCAGATCCCAGTGCCACGCTGCCGCCACCATCAAAACCGGCGGTGCGGCGAAATGGGTAAGCGTGCCCCCAATCGAAATATTAACGAACAGCAGGCCCAGCGTGGCGTAGGCCAGCTTGCGACTCGGTTGGAGTTGATAAAATTGCTTCGCCAGCAGCAGCGCCGCAATCGTCATCGCCGCTGGCTCCGTAATCACGGACCCCAACAAAGGCGCGATCGTCAAAATCGAACACCACCAAGCCACTGGGCGGCCACCCCCCAGCGACGCCACCAGCCGCAACCCCTGCTCCGCCAGTCGCGTTACCGGACGAGTCGAAGCTAAGGCCATAATAATAACCACAAACATGGGCTCCGTAAAATTAACCGTCTCACCAATATAATGCACCGCCGTGCCAACCCCTTTGTAAGCGATGATCACCCCCGCAAGCGCGACCGCCCAGATACCGAAAACCGCCTCAACCTCGCCAAAAAAATGTAAAATCTGTCCCCCGAAACTCACTTCATCCGGCTGGCCATTTTCGTCCCGATCGGTTGTCGGACGCTGCTGTTGGAGTCGAGCGCGATGGCGCTCTTCGACGAGGTGTCCCCACTGGCTAATTTTGGGCGCTAAAAAAGTATGCAACACCGCACAGATAAAGATAGCGGTTGCGGCTAAATTAAAAGGTTCTGCGGCCACGCGCGCTTGCAGAACTGACCATAAGCCCGCGGCCGGAGACTGCGCGTAGGTTGATAATTCACGCGGGAAAGTGGCTGCCGATGTCGGCGCCGCCAACGCGACCGCGCCACTGCTCGCCATCAGACCAAGCCACCAAAATAAACGAGTCAGGGCGCTCATGCGAGGAGTGCGGGCAATTCCGCTAAGCTTTTGATAAATGTATGGGCCTCCGCGCGCACGCGCTCGCGCACCGTATAGCGGCCAAAGCCAACGAAGAGATCAACGACCGGCTTAGTCTCAAGATCGCTCACGCCATCTCCCACCATCACAATCCGACTGGGTTGCAGCGCCTGACGCAGCGCCGCAACGCGGATGGGCTTGCCCCCGGAGCGCGTAGAAGGAAATTTTTCATCGAAACCGACGTAGCTGCCATCGGACCCAAAATATAAATCGACCGCCTCGATCTGGGTAATTCCGAGGTAAGCCGCGAGCGGCGCGATGACCGGCGTAAAACCCCCACTAAGAATGAGGGGTGTCCAACCAGTGGCTTTGAGCGCGGCAATCGTCGCCCGCGCAGTCGGTTCGATGTGCTCAATATAAAGCTGTCCGATTTGCTGCACTTCAGTGCGATGGGGACGAATCAAGGCGAGCCGCCGGCCAAAGACTTCCTCGACCGGAATTTTACCTTCCATCGCTGCAGTGGTCTGGGCCTCAACTTGCGCAAACAGCGCCGGCCCCCGCAACCGCGCCAATTCATCAATACCCTCAATCGCGCTGAGCGTTGAATCGCAGTCAAAAATAACAAGTTTCGGCGGCGTAACCACGAGAGCTACGGAACACACGGAACCGGCCCGTGGAAAGTACTTTTAATTTAAAAAGGCAGTCACGCCTCCAAGCGCGCGAATGCTGGAGACATGTTTAATCGCTCAAGCTTCGCGTACCTTTGCGCCTTTCGCGGTTTAAAAGCTGTCTGGGCCGAACTTAAAACTTACCCCTTAAATCTTAAAACCAGCACCAAGTTCTCTAAATTTCCAATTTTGCCCGAGTGCGCCTTCTGCGCTTTTTGTGGGTAGATCAAGGCCCCCGGAGCTGGGCATAAAAAAGCCCTCCGCGATGGGAGGGCTTCGGTCGCGCAAGGGTCGACGTCTTATTTGACCTTCGTCGCGCGCTTGAACTTGTTGGTGAATTTCTCGACGCGGCCGGCGGTGTCGACCATGCGCTTCTCACCGGTAAAGGCAGGATGCGAGTCCATGGTAACGTCACGCACGATCACGAAATAATCGAGCCCGTCGATCTTCTCGGAACGAGCGGATTTCATCGTGGATTTGGTGAGAAATTTCTTGCCCGTTCCAATATCAAGGAAACAGACGTTGTTGAGAGCAGGATGGCCTTCAGTCTTCACGGTAAAAGTGGGTTTAGGTCAGCCTTGGCGCGCCTTGTAGCGCGGCTCGACTTTATTGATGACGTAGATGCGCCCTTTGCGACGGACCACCTGGCAAGCCGGGTGACGTACTTTGGCGGATTTGATGGAGGAGACGACTTTCATAAAAGATAGGAAAGAAGATGACCGC
>Ga0114978_10002924_pt1 | contig 14041 bp, 12 predicted proteins | sample S_140212_EF_Meta_FD_87027 | JGI IMG/M metagenome (GOLD analysis project Ga0114978, IMG submission 87027) | Freshwater microbial communities from Lake Simoncouche, Canada to study carbon cycling - S_140212_EF_MetaG | ecosystem: Environmental > Aquatic > Freshwater > Lake | place: Lake...
AACGGTCGCATCGCTCTGATGGCCTCGCAGCAGAATGTGCGTCCTGAGCAGATGCGCGAACAGATCGAAAAGGGCGGTCGCATGAACGAAGTCGTCTCGGTTATCCGCGATGCCAAGGTCAGCGATCGCATCCTCAGCCAAGCGAAGATCGTCGATGTGCCAGCCGAAGAGTGGAACAAGCTCCTCGAGGCGCGCGCGAAGAATTGATGTCGAATCGGCCGCGCATGCGGTTGATCTACGAGGCCCGAAGGAGTCGCACCCGCGTCCTTCGGGCCTCGTTGTAGGGGCTGCCCCTGCGTGCGGACGAATCACTTCATGACAAACATCACCGACATCACCGCGCTTCGTCCATCCACGCTCGCCGCAGCTGATTTCGCGGGCCTGTTTCAGGACATCGGACTGCCGCTGCTCGGGCTCGTGATGGTGGTGGTGATCGGCTGGGTTGCCATCGTGAAGATCCGTGGATGGATGCGGGGCAACGCGGACAATGCGAAACCATTTTCGCTCGATGACCTGCGGCGCCTTCGCCGCGAGGGTCTATTGTCGGAAGCGGAGTTCGAAAAAGCTCGATCGATGATGCTCGCGTCGGTCGGAGGTGTGGCGGGCGGTGCGAAACGCGGCGCGACAGATGGCGCGACAGATGGCGCAGCCGCAGGAACCAACTCAGCAAAACGCGTATCGACCCACCCTACAAAGCCTCTTCCGATCGAGCCTTCCACGCTGACCCCTCGCTTGTCCGCCCCAGTGAAGCCCACGCCGCCCGCGCAACTGTCCACCGACCCAAGCGTCGGCGCGGATGGGACCAGGCCGCTTAAATCCCCCAAACGACCTTCGCAACTCGACTGACAGCCAATTTCACCGACCCAAGCGTTGTCTGCAGGGGCGCGCGTGGATCTGGCGATAGAGTCCCCTCACCTTGTCCGCAGCATTGCCCAAAGCCTCAACGGCGCAGAAATCATGAAGAAGCCGATTCGCAAGCTCAAGTCGATCGATCTCGCCCCCCAGCATCTGGATGGACGCCCTGGCGACATCATCAATGCCAGTGGCCCGGTACGCCGTGGACCTGGTGGATCGGGCGGCCCCGGCCGCGGTGACTCCAGCGACTTTGGCGGTGGCGGTGCTTCTGGCGGATCAGGCGGCGGTGCCGGCGGAGGTCCTAGCGGCGGCTCAGGCGGTGGTTCCGGAACGGGATCAGGTACCGGCGATGGCGGATTCCGCGGCAAGAAGATGACCACCTGCTCCTTCTGCGGCAAGACCTCTCGCGAGGTCGGCGCCATGGTCGAGGGTCCTGGCGATGTCTACATCTGTGCCAATTGCACCGATCTCTGCCAGAACATCTTCAAGCAGGAGAAGCGACGGGTGGCCTCTGCTCGGCCGCTGTTCGCCACCATTCCCGCGCCGCGTCAGATCAAGGAATTCCTAGACCAATATGTGATCGGCCAAGATGGAGCCAAGCGCGCGCTCGCCGTCGCCGTTCACAACCACTACAAGCGACTCAGCGTCGTCGAAGGCGAAGACAACTCGATCGAAATCGACAAGTCGAATGTCATGCTCATCGGGCCCACCGGCACCGGCAAGACGCTTCTGGCCAAGACGCTCGCGCGCATCCTCAATGTTCCATTCGCCATCGGCGATGCCACCACCCTCACCGAGGCGGGCTATGTCGGCGAGGATGTCGAGAATCTCCTGCTCAAGCTGCTTCAGGCCGCCGACTACGACCTCGAGAGCGCCCAACGCGGAATCATCTATATCGACGAGATCGATAAGATCGGCAAGACTTCGCAGAATGTGTCGATCACCCGCGATGTTTCCGGTGAAGGCGTGCAGCAGTCGCTGCTGAAGATGCTCGAAGGAACCATCGCGAATGTTCCGCCGCAGGGAGGCCGCAAGCATCCTGAGCAGCAGTACATTCAGATGGACACCACGCACATTCTCTTCATCTGCGGTGGTTCGTTCGTCGGCCTCGATGACATCGTTCGCAAGCGCCTGGGCAAGCGTCGCATCGGTTTCGGTTCCGACCTGAACGAGAGCAACTCGAAGGACGACACCATGCGCCGCGTTCTCGCGCAGGTTCTTCCCCAGGATGTGCTTGAGTTCGGCATGATTCCCGAGCTCGTAGGCCGCCTGCCCATCATCACGCCGCTGATGCCGCTTGACCGCGATGCGATGATCTCGATTCTTACCGAGCCGAAAAACGCGATCGTTCGCCAGTATCAGTACCTCTTCTCGATCGAAGGGGCGCGACTGGAGTTCTCGCGCGACGCGTTGGAACTGATCGCCGACCGTGCGCTTTCGCGTGAGACCGGTGCGCGCGCGCTGCGTGCGGTGATCGACGAGATCATGGTTCCACACATGTATCACCTTCCCGACCTCGAGAACCGCGACGCCGTTTACTCACTGACGGCCGACCTGATCGAGCGTCGTACGCCGCTCGCGCAGTTCGTGCGCCATGTCGCCAAAGAATCAGCCTGATTCAGCCCCGACGAGAAGGTTTGGATAAACGCAATGCGCCGAGGTTGTGGCGACCAAGAAACCTACACGCGACTTCGGCGCAAAGCGCTGCAGATCGCCGTGGACTTTGCTGATCCACACGATCGCCTTTCCCCGATCTGCGATTTGATCTGGGAGGAGCTGGCGCCCCACGGAGTGAGCTGGGTGGGCTTCTACCTCGAAGATCCTGACTCGCCGATGGAAATCGGAACGGAAAAGGGCGCCCTGCTCTTGGCGGCGCGCCGCGACAAGCCGGCCTGTTCGCCGATCGGGATGCATGGAGCCTGCGGACAGGCGCTGCTCGAGGAGGTCGTACGGCTGGTCGACGATGTGGCCCTGCTCGGCGCCAACTACATCGCCTGCGACCCCCGCGACCGTTCCGAAATCGTGCTCCCTATTTATCGGAACGGGTTCCGCTGGGGCGTCCTCGATGTCGACAGCCACGAAATCGGCTGCTTCGGGAACATCGATGTCCAGGGCCTCAGCGCTGTTCTTCGAGCCGCGGAGCTGTTGAAGCGAGACCTTCCGGTTCGTGTGGATAGGCTGCCGTAGCACCTTGCAGGAATTGATTGGAACGCTATAGTGCGCGACTCGCCCCGTTGGGCGCTTTGAAACGAGTATCTCCATGCCACGCGTCTGCCACTTCACCGGTGCTTCTACTTCTTCAGGTTGGGTCTGCAAGTATCGCGGCAAGGCGAAATACCTTGGCGGCGTCGGTATCAAGACCACATCGCGCAAGAAGCGAACATTTAAGCCAAATCTTCAGACGGTCACCATCGTCGAAGACGGTTCTCCGCGCAGAGTCAAGGCCTCGGTGCGAGCCATTCGTGAAGGCCTGGTTGTGAAGCCGATCAAGCGCAAGTACGCGTACACCCGCCGAATCAAGAACGGCGAGACGGTCTAAGCAAAGGCCGAAGCCGAGCTTTGAGCAGGCGCGGAATTATCCGCGACGCTTGTTCCCAATCCATCTGAAACATCGCTGCCCAGCCGTCCGATTCGGACGGCTTGGCGCGTTTTACATAGTTCGTATCGCATCAGGCGGTGCCAATCGGGAGGTCCGCATCGCGAGGTCCGCATCACGGGGCCAGATCATGGTGTCCGAACCAAGTCACGAACCGATTGCAAGGATATTCCCCCGTAAAATCCACACGATTCGTTGACGCGATGCTGATCGGGGCTATCGTCTGCTGCGGTAGCACACCCTCCGTCCCCGTCCCGCTTTGTCGGGCAGGATAATTTCTCCGCTGCTGCCAAGTTCGTTCTCGTGTCGTTCTTGAATCGGACGCAAGTCGTTGCGCCGTTCATGGTTGTTGGCAGGACCTCCCGGTTCATACTGAGGGGTGGTGTCTGATTTTTCGGCTCGAGTCATGACGCCTGCGTCATGGTCCGAGCACGATGGAATCTTTAGGTTTTGAGTGTGATGGCTCTTGATGGCCCTTGATGGCCCTTGATGGCTTTGGACGAGCAATGCTGGTTTGAAGGACTACCCGATCTCACTCTTGATCGAGTTTCAAACCAGTGTGAACCCTGACGGTGTTGGTATCGAAGTGATCGTGAGTTCTCGCGATGAATCGCGACAGCATGCTGTGAAAAATATTTGCGTTGGCTCGGTAAACCGTGATTTACGGCTATTTGGCATAAGGCGCTTCGAGCGCGCGCGCCGATCTGCGTATCAGTTGCGTATCAGGTGATGTCGTGAGCGATGTCGGGCTTCATCCGGGCCGTCATCGAAGTTGTTTGAACGGACTTCTTGTTTCTCAGAAAGTTCTAACCAGTGGCTGGCACCTACCCCAACGATGATCGCGACCGTGTTCTCGCGGCGACCGACTTGCTGTCGATCGTCGGAGAAGTCGTCGCGTTGCGTCCGAAGGGCCGCGAAAGCGTGGGGCTCTGCCCGTTTCACGATGACAAGTCGCCATCGATGGCGGTCGTCACGCACAAGTCTGGATTCGGCGCCGAGAGTTTCTACAAGTGTTTCGCTTGTGGTGCGGGCGGCAACGCGATCGACTTCATGATGAACTATCACAAGATCGAGTTCCGCGAGGCGCTCAAGTTTCTTGCCGAGCGCGCGGGCGTCGAGCTCACGCCATGGGAGCAAGAAGGCGCGCGGTCGCAACGGCGCGACGGCGAACCCACTCGGGACGATGTGATGCGCGCAAACGACATTGCGCTCCGCTTTTTCCGTCGCTCATACGCCGACGAGCAGAAGGGCGCGCGTGCCCGTGCGGAAGTTTCCAAACGACGCTTTGACGCCGAAACCGTCGAGGCCTTCGCAATCGGCGCCGCCCCTGCCGCTGGAGATGCGCTCATCGCTGGCGTTCGCGGGAATCTCGCCAACCCCAACAGTTCGTTTCCGTCATTCGATGCATTCGTGCTCGCAGGCGTCATTCGCCAGGGTCGTTCCGGTCCGGTCGACCTGCTGCGTGACCGATTGGTGTTTCCGATCCGCGATGACATGGGGCGCGCAATTGCCTTTGGCGGTCGACGACTCGATCCCGAGCAAGAGCCGAAGTACATCAACAGCCCTGAGTCGCCGGTGTTCCATAAGTCCAAGGCGTTGTACGGAATCGACCGAGCCAAGCGCTCGATCATCGCCTCCAAGACGGCGATCATTACTGAGGGCTACACCGATGTGATCGCCTGCCACCGCGGCGGATTCACCAATGCCGTCGCGACGCTCGGGACCGCGCTCACCCGTGATCACGCCCGAGTGCTCCGTCGGCTCTGCGACAATGTTGTGCTGCTCTTTGACGGCGACGAAGCTGGACTCAAGGCTGCCGATCGCGCGCTCGAGGTGTTCTTCACCGAGTCCATCGACATCAAGGTCTGCGTGTTGCCCGACCAGCTCGATCCCGACGACCTGCTCCGCCAGGAAGGTGGAGCCGAGCGCTTCCGCAGCGCGCTGGCGTCTTCAACGGACCTGCTGGCATTCATGACCTCGCGCATTCGTGCGAAGTTCGCTGGCCGTGGCCTCTCCGCACGCCAACAGGCGATCGAGGCGACACTCGCTAAGTTTGTCGACCTCGGCGTCAACACCATGAGCGGTCTCCGACGCCACCTTGTCCTCCAGAGCCTTTCCGATCTCTTCGATATCTCGGCGCGCGACCTCGATCGGCTTTGCCAGACGATGCGACCCCGTGGAGTGTCGGCGTCGGACTTGGGCGTGGCAACCGCGCCGCAGACATCTCAAGCACTGCAGGGATCGTTCGTCGAAGTCCCGCTGGAAATCGGCAGTGTGGCTCGCCAACGCGCCCGGTTGGGTGCGGAGAGGCGGCTGCTTGCCTTGCTCTGTCTCGATCCGACCTTGGCGGGTGTGAAAGTGAGCGTCGAGAACTGCGGCATGCTGCCGATTTCCGAAGCCATTGCGCCCATGGAGTTTGCGGACCCTCTGCATTCGGCAATCTTTGCCGCTATTCGCGATGCGTCAGAGAGCGGTGAGGCGCTTTGTTTTGCGAGTTTGCTGAGTGAACTCCGCGAACCCGACTTGAAACGCCTAGCATCTGACCTTTATACATTTGGTGAAGACTTGATGCAGGCTGCGTCAAGTCATGGATCAATGACGGGTCACCGTCGAACCGCAGCAGAGGAAGTCGTCACTAGCTGGCAGGATCTAGAAAACCTAGAGCGTAGAGCCCGATTGAAGCGCCCCGTTCTTAGGAACGAGGCGTCGAGTACCGACGCGAGTGTGGACACGACGAACAAGTCGAAGGACTTGTCGTCTGCAATTGCGACCGGTACCGATCAGAGTGATCTTGAATCCCGTTTCGTCGACTCTCATCAAGTCGATGCGAAGGGCTTCGAAATTCGAAACGCCGTGGAGCGACTTGCGCGTGCGCGCGAGCGTGGTCACGACGCTACAGCAACGAGTGCAATCTTCGAACGCCGATCATCCCCGGCGCCAGAAGTTGGACGGAGCAGCAACCCGTGAGTATGAATCTCGATTCCCTTGACCTCGCCTCGCCAGTCCTTCGTGAGCTCGTCGAGCACGGCATCCGCCGTCGCTGGATCAGTTACGAGGAGCTGAATACTTGCCTTCCCGACGAGTTTGTCGATCCTGAGAAGATCGACGAGCTGCTCGTCTTCATGAGCGAGCATCAAATCGAGATGGTCGACGAGGTAGAGATTCGTCGCAACCACTATGTCTGCTTCGACGCGCCACTTCAGACCAACCTGAAGTTTCAACGCGATGATCCGAAGAAGGCGAGCCGCGCGGACTCTGGTTCCAACGGCCCTGCCCAACCTTCCGCTGCGGCCCTCGCGGCGGCCGAGTTGGAGATCAAGAAGAACAAGCGCAAGAAGAAGGCTGCCGAAGGCGAAGTTCGCGGCGAAGAAGACGCGCCGGAGCCGGACGACTTTGATGTCGAAGAGGACATCCTCGACGACACCGAGATGCAGGCGGCTGTTGAAAAGGCGCTCGCCGAACAAGGCTCGAAGCGCATTGACGACCCGATTCGCATGTACCTCACGCAGATGGGCACGATCCCACTGCTGACGCGCGAAGAAGAAATTCGTCTTGCCAAGAAGATCGAAACCACGCGCATGATTTTCCGCCGCAAGGTGCTCGAGAGCGACTACGCCGCCAACGAGGCCGTGAAGATCCTTCGCGATGTGCATGCCCAGAAGCTGCCCTTCGACCGGACCATGCGCATCTCGACCGCCGAGCCGCACGCGAAGCAGAAGATTGAGCAGCGCATCCCGGCAAACCTGCCGACGATCGAGCGCCTGCTCAAGCTCAACCAGCAGGCCTGGGAGCAGCTCGAAGCGGGCGGTCTGACCGCAGCCCAGAAGACCCAGCTTCAGCGCGAGCTGACGCTTCGTCGTCGTCGCATCGGCACGCTGCTCGAGGAGTGCTGCCTGCGCACGGGCCGCATCATCCCGCTTTACCGCAAGCTTCTCGGCATCATCTCGAAGATGCGCGAAATGCAGCGCAATCTCGTCAAGGCCGACAAGCACCCGGATCGCTACGACCCCGAGGATGTCTATGTCATGCAGGAGGAGTTCGACGGCTTGCGCAATCTTGTGCTTGAGCCGATGGACGAATTCGAGCGTCGTATGCGCGACATTCAGCGCGTGTTCGGCGAGTACGAGCAGGCCAAGCGTGACCTCTCTGGCGGCAATCTTCGTCTCGTGGTCTCGATTGCCAAGAAGTACCGCAATCGCGGCCTGCCCTTCCTCGACATCATTCAGGAAGGCAACACCGGCCTGATGCGCGCGGTCGACAAGTACGAGTACAAGCGCGGCTACAAGTTCTCGACTTATGCCACATGGTGGATTCGTCAGGCCATTACCCGCGCGATCGCCGATCACGCGCGCACCATCCGCGTCCCGGTCCACATGATCGAGACGATGTCCAAGCTGCGCAACATCCAGAAGGCGCTGCTGCAGGAGCTCGGCCGCGAACCCACGATCGAGGAAATCGCCATCAAGGCGAAGATGCCGATCGAGGAGACGCGCCGAGTCATGAAGATTTCGCGTCACCCGATTTCGCTCGACCGACCGGTCGGCGAGAGCGAGGATTCGCACTTCGGCGACTTCATCGAGGATGAGCGTCAGGCCAGCCCATCGGATTCGGCGACGAGCGACATGCTTCGTCAGCGCATCAACGACGTGCTCAAGACGCTGACCTATCGCGAACGCGAGATCCTCAAGCTCCGCTACGGCATCGGTGACGGCTACACCTACACGCTCGAGGAAGTCGGTCGCATCTTCAAGGTCACGCGCGAGCGCGTGCGCCAGGTTGAGTCGAAGGCCATTCGCAAGCTTCAGCACCCGGTGCGCCGCCAGCGCCTGGCCAGCTTCCTGCCCGGTCACATGGCCGATCTCGAAGGCGAGCCTGAGAGCGACCGCGAGCTGTCGAGCGCGGACGAATGATCCGCTGACATCATTGAATGCAACGCAGCGCGGCACGGGCAACATCCCGTGCCGCGCTGCTTTTTGGATCAAGCCCTGACTTGGACCTGATTGAGCGGCTTATCCATGGCTTATCCATGGCTTACCCATGGCTTACCCATGGCCGACGCGAACACTGACATACTTGAGGTCGACATAGGAGTCGAGTCCGTGGTGACCGCCTTCGCTGCCGAACCCGGAATCCTTGCGTCCGCCAAAGGGCGCTTCTGCGGTGCTGGGAGCGCCGTCGTTGGCGCCGATGACGCCAAAGTCCAACGCCTCCGCCACCCGCAACAGGCGATCCACACTTTGCGTCATCACATAGCCAGCCAGTCCATAGGGCACGGCGTTGGCGAGTTCGATCGCTTGCGATTCGCTGTCGAATGAAATGGCCGCCACGACCGGGCCAAATGTCTCCTCGCATGCGCACTGCATGGATGGATTGCAGTTCTCGAGAATCGTCGGAGCGAAGAAGCGATTGGAGAGGCCTGCGATCTCAACCCGATCGCCACCAACGCGCAGGCGCGCGCCCTTGGCGATGGCGTCGCGGACATGCCGCTGGATCTTCTCCACCGCCGCATCGTTGATCAGCGGACCGATGCGCGTTTGCTCGGCCATCGGATCGCCGACGACCAGCGTCCTGACCCGCGCCTCGAGCCGAAGGAGAAACTCGCTCGCGATTGAGCGTTGCAGCAAGAAGCGATTTGCCGAGATGCAGGTCTGTCCCATGAAGCGGAACTTGGTGAGCATGGCCTGCTCGACGGCGCGGTCGAGGTCGGCGTCGTCGAAGACAATGAACGGCGCGTTGCCTCCGAGTTCAAGCGCTGTCTTGATGAGACGGGGCGCGCACTGCGTGGCGAGTATTCGGCCGACCTCGGTCGAGCCGGTGAAGGTCAGCTTGCGGGTGTCGGGGTGACCGATGAGCTCTCGTGCAATCGTCGGCGCATCCCCGACCAACACGCCGAACGCCGCTGCAGGCGCGCCGCACTCACGCGCGCACCGTTCAAAAATCTTGGCGAAGGCGAGTGCCGCGAGCGGAGTTTCCTCTGCGGGCTTCACGAGTTGCGAACAACCGGCGGCCAACGCCGGAGCGAGCTTGCGGGCGATCATCGCCAGCGGGAAGTTCCATGGAGTGATCGCGATGGTCGCGCCGATTGGCTCGCGCAATACGAAGATCCGGCGATCGGCCGTGCGTGACGCGGGCATCTCGCCCGAAGCCGTTTCAGCGGCGGAAGCGGCGTTGTCGAAAAAGCTCGCCGCATACTCGACTTCGCCGCGCGCTTCGACGATCGGCTTGCCGCTCTCCTGAGTCAGCGTGAGCGCCAACTGCGATGCTTCGCCACGGATCGCCGCCCCGAGCCGCCGCACCAACTCGACGCGCTTGAGCACAGGCAGCGCGCGCATCGCTCGAGCACCCTGCGCATTGGCCTCGGCGCCACGCGCGGCCATCGCCCCGCTCGCGCCAGAAACCTCGGCAAGCACAACACCCGTAGATGGATTGGTTACCACGATGGGCGCCGCGTCACCTTGGACGAAGTCGCCGCCGATGTAAAGCGTGTTCATGATTTCCCGATCAGCGTTGCTTCAGGTATTCCTCAAGCCGTTCCGCCTTGCGTACAAGGAACGGAACATGCTGCTCGGACACGCGAAGGAATTTCACCAGCACCTTCATGGTCTGGTCGAACTCCTCAGCAAACTTCTGCTGCTCCTGATCTTTCCAGGTGCCCTGCAAGGAGCCCATTTTGGCTCCCATGCCCGAGACCTGGCCTTGGAGCTCAGAGTTGAATCGGTGAAGATCCTGCGCAAAGCGCCGGAGTTCCGTGGGGTCTGCGATTGCCTTGGCCATGCACGCAGTCTACCCAGACCCCTGCGGCAATCCACACGCTACTGCGGAAGAACCCTGATCAAACGGGGCGATCAGTGTGAATCACGCAGGGCATGATCAATCACGATCAATCACGATCAATCACGGCGCATCATCGCCGCACTCGCTTCGGACCCGACGCAAAGTGTCTTCCATCGCGTCAAGCGCGTTCATCGCGCTGCGCAACGATCGTTCGATGGGCTCGATGGAGCGTTCGCGAAAATGCCGCGCAGTATCGTCGTGCCACGCCTCGCTGACGCGGTGCCACGCGTTCATGAGGTCGCGGTGAGAGCTCATCATGCGCGCCTTGGAATCGGAAAGGCTCACGGCAAAATCCTCATGATGATCCTCATGATGATCCTCATCATGATCCTCCTGACGGCTTCCCACCAGCGCCGAGCGACTTCAGGGCCGCGTCACGCGCCGCAGCCAATACCCGCTCATCCTGTTCGAGTTCGAGTTGCTCGGCCGCGTCCTTGGCGTCCTCTTCGGCGGTGCGGATCTCGCCAGCGCGTCGCATAGACGCGACCTTCGCCCGTGCCCGCTCGACCTGCTCGGCGAGCCCGACGGTTGGGGTGGCAAGGTAGGCCTCAAGCGCCAGCGTCATATTGCGCAGTCGGATGATCGCATCGGGCATATCGCGATCGATCAGCGAGGAAACCGGCGACATCGCGCCCTTGAACAGCGAGATATCCCGCTGCAAAGTGCCGATCCAGCGCCTGGTGCATTCCAGACGATCACGGGCGCCCTCGACCTTGCGCTTCATGCGGTCGACGGTCTTGCGCTCATCGATGGTGGACGGGCGCTGGCCCGTACCCATCGTCTGCATTTCCTTGCGCAGCACCGCGAGCTTGGCGGAGGTGAGTTCCTCCTCAAGCCTCGGGACCGCGCGCCGCCAGTGCAGCACGCGGTCCCGTTCGAGCCAGATAAATGTGGACTTGATTTCACTGTCGGCCTCGGCGATGGCGATACCCATGTCTTCACGGAATCGAATCAGCGCGCGCCGGAAATCCTCCAGGGCAGCGACATCGGAGATGTTCGCTTCGCTGCCCATCGTTTACGCGCTCTTCTTCTTTCCTGGGTAAAGCAGCACGAGAATCACAATGCAGCCGATCGCCATGTACATCGGAACGCTGAAGAGCTTCTCGTAATCCATCTTGCCGCTGGCCTTGGCCCAGTCGCCAACGATGTTCGCGGCAACGATGCTGCCGACGATGGTGCCGATGCCCACGATGACGAGGTTAAACAAGTTCTGCGCCGTGGCGCGGATGTCGGGGTGGGTGTTCTCGTCGACGATCATGAAGGCGACGAAGATGAAGCAACCGAAGCAGAATCCGTGCAGCGCGATGCCCGCGATCACGAACGGAAGTTCGGAACCGCCGGTCCATGCCGCCAGGTGCGGCGCGTATGCCCAGAGCGCCATGCGGGCTGCGTAGGCGCAAAGGCCGATGAGCAGCAGACGCTTGCGCGAGAACCAACCGGTCAGGAACGGCATCGCTGCCAACACGATGATTTCGGTCATCTGACCGATGGTCATCAAGCCACCACCGACGCCGAAGACCTGCTTGATCAGCTGGTCAAACCACGAGTCCTTGCCCGATGCAGCCTGAACTCCGCCGATGAACGCGTCGGCCTGCACAAAGTAGAACTGGTGAATGATGCTGACAGGAATCGCCAACGCGAACAGCACCAGCAGCGGCTGCTTGAAGATCGCGCCGAGGGCCTCGAGCCAAGCGGTGTTCTGCGCCGCGCCCTTTGACGGCGGCGTATTGGGAAGCGTGAAGCAATAGAGCCCCATCACCACACCCAGTCCAGCGCTGATCTGGAACGCAACTGCGCGTCCCGCGTTCTGCGCGGCGGTCACAGCTTCAGCGCTGGCATCGGGAGTGTGGAAGCGGAACAGAATCTGACCGACGGTGATGCCGACCACGATCCAACCGATGGTTCCCCAAACCCGCACCGGGCCGAAATCCGCGTCGCGGTTGGGCAGATGCGCGAAGGCGAGCGAATTGGTGAGCGCCATCGTCGGAGCGTAGACAAGGCCGTAGATCGCCGACAAGGCGATGAAGTAGTTGAAGTCACCCGTGATGCCCATCAGGTAAACCAATACGGCTCCGATGAGGTGGCTGACGCCAAGGATCTTCTGGGTTGCGAAGGTGCGGTCGGCCAATTGCCCCGCGAGAAACGGCCCGAGGATCGCGCCGATCGCACCTGCGGAAAAGCAATAGCCGATCTGGGTTCCGCTGAACTGCAGGTGGCCGGAAAGGAACGAGTACAGCACGGGCAGCCAGGCTCCCCAAATGGCGTACTGCAGGAACATCATGATTGAAAGGCGAGATCGAACGTACGGGGCGAGTGCGGTTTGCGTCATGAGTTCCTCTGGAGATGGTCGGTCCACGGGATGAGTGCGACTCGGTCACTCTACAGTAAGTTTGGCGTTGCGTTCGGGAACCGCTCTATACTCGCGGCCTATGTATCCCCGTCGAAAAACCCGTCAAGTGACCGTTGGTGATGACCGCGTTGGCCGAATTCGAATCGGCGGCGACGCACCAGTTTCCGTACAGACCATGACGGCGGGCTACACGCACGACATCGATGCGTGCGTGAAGGAAATCGAGCGTTACGCCGCGGCGGGCGTCGACATAGTGCGAGTGGCGGTGCCTGAGCGCAAGGACACCGAGGCGTTGGTCGAGATCATGAAGCAGGTCTCGGTTCCGATCGTGGCCGATGTGCACTTCCACTTCCAGCGCGCCCTCGAGGCCGTCGAGGCGGGCGTGCACAAGATTCGCCTCAACCCCGGCAATATCAGCGACCGCGACCAAGTCAACCAGGTGATCGACGCCTGCAAGGAACGCGGCATCCCGATTCGTATCGGCGTCAACGAAGGCTCGATCATCGAGCGCAAGGACAAGCTGCGCCGCGCCGAGGAACTGGGCAAATTCTTCGCCGACCACAAGTCCGGCCACATGCTTGCGCTCATGATCGCCAAGCTCGAGGAATACCTCGATATCTTCGCGGCGCGCGACTTTCACGATGTCACCATCAGCGCCAAGTCCATGGACGCTTCGATGGTGATCGATGTTTACACCGAGATTTCCAAGCGTTTCGACTACCCGTTGCACTTGGGCGTCACGCACGCTGGGCCACGCGACACTGGCGCGATCCGTTCGATCGCCGCACTTTCGACTCTGGTCGCCAACGGAATCGGCGACACGCTGCGCATTTCCTACGCCAGCGACCACATCGACGAAGTGAAGGACGGACTCGAACTTCTGTATTGCCTCGGAAAGCGCACGCGCAAGGGAGTCGAGCTCATCGCCTGCCCCACTTGCGGACGCATCCAGGTTGATCTCTTCACGCTGGTCAAGGAAGTCGAGCGCAAGCTCATGCCGGAGATTTCGCTGCCGATCAAGGTGGCGGTCATGGGCTGCGTGGTCAACGGACCAGGCGAGGCCGAGGGCGCTGATGTCGCAGTGTTTGCCGGCGACCGCCGAGGCATCATCTATGTCCAGGGCCAGCGAGTGGCGAATGTTCCCGAGGCGGAGATTCTCGACCGACTATTGCAGGAATGCCGTGAATTCGAGGCAAAGGTCCTCCGCGGCGAAGCGAAGCTCGGAGAGAAGTTGGTCGAGATCGTGCCGCCCGACCCGATCGGCGAGCTCGGCTCAGGCGCGAGCAAGATCCGCGCAGGCCTCGTCGAGCAGGTCACTATTGGAAAGACTTCATGAGCAAAGTCATGAGTGCCCTCGAACAAGCATCCATTGCCACGATGCTCATTTGCTCACTCGGCGTCTGCGT
>Ga0114978_10002929_pt1 | contig 14029 bp, 11 predicted proteins | sample S_140212_EF_Meta_FD_87027 | JGI IMG/M metagenome (GOLD analysis project Ga0114978, IMG submission 87027) | Freshwater microbial communities from Lake Simoncouche, Canada to study carbon cycling - S_140212_EF_MetaG | ecosystem: Environmental > Aquatic > Freshwater > Lake | place: Lake...
TAGTAGCCCATTGTCGGCTGTTTTTCTATCGGCTTGTTCAATGTCGCCAGTAATTACAATCTTACTACCAACGCCGATTCTAGTCATAATCATTTTGAGTTGACCAGGTGTTGCATTTTGAGCTTCATCTAATACGATATAGCTATTTTTAAAGTTTCGACCTCGACAGAATGCTAGGGGTGCAATTTCCACTATCTGTTCTTCTAGCATGTGGGCGATTTCCTTTACCGTATAATATTCTCTTAATACATCAAGCAAAGGTCTTGTCCACGGTTCCATCTTTTGATTAAGATCACCGGGTAAGAAACCATGCTTTTCATCATCTACTCCTACTGCAGGACGTGTTAATATAATTCTATCGACTTTACCCGCTTTTAACCCTTTGATTGCAGCCTGCATTGCTAGATAGGTCTTGCCCGTTCCAGCTGGTCCGCTAACGACAACAATATCTGTGTGTTCGTCTAGTAATGCTAAGATGTATTTTTCTTGGTTAATCGATTTAGGCACTAATGTAATTTGCCTATTGGATTTTGTGCGAGTTTGGTCAAAGTTTATAGTCTTATTTTCATGTGTGTAGAATGTCTGATGACTATCATATTTTTTACTGTGTGAAAATCGTGTGTCCTGCTCTTGTTTGCGTAATGCACTTGTTTTTCTTTTGCTCAAAGTATTTCTCCTTTTTTAGAGCGTGAGTTCTCATAATACTCAAATCTATTTAAGATCATACTAAAAACACTTAATAGTGTACTTTTAACGGCATTAGTATTGATAAATATTAAGCTATCCCCAACGTGTCTGATTTGCTTAATATCATTCTTCAATGATAAATATATCTATGAGCAAAAAACATCCATTAGATTTCTTTGATTCCATCGACTATGCCAATATTATTGATACCATCAAGGGTATCTACACCAGTGACGGTTCAATTAAAACTTTATTAGATTTTGAACGTGTGTTAGATGAGTCCGATTTATATGCATATAAAAATTGGATATTAGGTGAATTGGTTGATGGTCCAGACATTAAAAAATATACAGTAGCCTGTGTTTTTATGTATCCTGAAAAATTAATGCCCGATCCTCGCGGTGGAAAAAGACTATTACATTTGGGATGCCAAATTCATTTTAAAAAGACTACAATAGAAACTCCTGTTAAAGTAGAAAGTCCAGATGACTATAATCCCGGAACGCATTATCCTAAGATGATTGAAAAACCTGTATGGTTAGTTCGAATTGAAATTCCAAAAGAATTGATGAACGAAATCAGCGAAGGTTCAATTGACTTAGCAGGACAAACACTAGACCTTGAAGAACTAGATAATTCTTATGCCGAGGATCTAGATACAGAAGGCACCGAGGGTGAACAACAACCAACTAGTCAAGGTGCTCAACAGCCAGCAATGGATGCAACAGCTATGCCGGGAGCAATGTAATGAATTTATTTGAGAACTTAGATTATCAAGATTTAAAAGGTCAAATGATTCCTACTGTAGCAGTAGACGAATATAAAGCTAAAGCAGGAACAGACGATGAAATCGTAACGTTAGCTTTTACTGTTAAAGGTGATCAAGCTAGTCAAGATTTAGTTGATTGGTTTGAACGTGGTTACGAATGGATCATTGATGCTGAAGTAAGTGACGGAGAATACGTTCCCGGCAAAAATTTAGTGTTTGTAGAAATGCCACGTAGAACCACCGTACCAGAAAGAATTGTTGAATTACTAAATGATTTAGAAACATTAACAGATTTAAAAATAACAGACTGGACTATTAGAATTGATGGTGAGGATCATGATTGTGACCTCGACCAATTAAAGAATTTAATTATTCTTAGCCCACATGATTACCGTATAGAGAATGAAGAAGATTTAAATGAGATGAGAGAAATTGCAGGCTTGCCAATAATTAATGCATACGGTGACAAGGATAAAGAATTAAAAGATTATATAGCAAAGGCAGGATTATAATATGGCAACAACATTACTAGCTAAAAAAGCGAACTCAGAAAAACCAATTGCACTAGATGACGATCATCACGAAGCGTTGGCGTCTGATCCCACAATTAATCAATTTCCGCAAGGTAGCTCTTTCAGTGGAGGATTTGAAAATGCAACAACAGCAACAACAGGATTTACGACAGGGCCTTCAACATTTGGCTCGGCTCCGACAGGAGGATTCAATACACCCGGTTCATTTGGTGCACCAGCATCAGCAGGCTTTGCTAGCAATTCAGGCGTTGGAGCAGGAGCGAATCAAACAAGTCAAGCAGGAGCAATACAAGTGACTCAAAATCAAGGTGAATCACTAAAGAGTGGTGGCGGTGCTATGTCACAAGGTGGGGAATCTACTGTAGCATTAGACCAAGGTGCTACCGACTGGATCAATAAGAAAATGCGACCAATGATGGGTTGGATTTATATGTTAACTTGTACTTGTGACTTTGTTCTATTCCCGATATTATGGTCATTACTACAAGCAATGAGCAAGGGACAAGTTACAAGTCAATGGCAACCATTAACATTACAGGGTGCAGGATTATACCATATTGCAATGGGTGCTGTTCTAGGTATTGCCGCATATGGTCGTACAAAAGAAAAGGTTGCCGGCGTAGCTTCATAAATATTGACTTAGCACACAAACTGTGCTATAATTAATATTATGAGTGACCATTACAAAACTTTAGGGGTTGACAGAAATGCTTCCCCCGACGACATTAAAAAAGCATATCGCAGATTAGCAAGTATACATCACCCAGATAAGGGTGGTGATACTGCTACCTTTCAAAAGATCCAAAATGCATATGACGCATTAAGCGATCCAAATAAAAAACATGAATACGATAATCCAAATCCGTTTGGTGGAGGATTTCATTCACATGCACAGGGATTTGATATCAATGATATCATTGGGCAAATGTTTGGTGGAGGCAGAAGCCCGTTCGGTAATCATAGTTTTCAACAACAATACAGAACACAAATTTGGATTACCTTAGAACAAGTCTACCATGGCGGTGAGCAACTGTTACAAATGCAGGGACCAAACGGTTTTCAAACTATTAAGATACAAATACCAGTGGGTATCGAAGATGGTGCAACTATCAGACTAGATAACGTTATACCCAATGGTATATTGCTCATAGATTTTAGAATTCATGTACATGAAAGATTTAACAGAGTTGGCCAAGACTTACAAGCCTATCATAGAATTAGTGTATTAGATTTAATTTCAGGAACTGATTTTGAATTTAGTACTATCAATGGTAAGAAATTTATGGTTAAAGTACCAGCCGGGACACAACCCGATAGTATCCTCAGAATATCCGGACAGGGGTTACCATATGTAAATCAGCAAGGTAACGGTGACCAAATGATATTGTTAAAACCCTATATTCCAGATAAAATAGACAGACGAATAACTGACAGCATTTTGCAGAGTAGAACTAGTTAAATAAAAGATTAAAAAAGGAAACATAGTGCATTCACCGGAAATTGAAAATATCATTGAGCAGGCAGTTGGATTAGCAAAACAAAGAAATCACCAATATTGCACAGTAGAACATCTGTTACTAGCTTTAGTAACATACGATCCATTCAGAAAATGCATTGATGCCTATGGCGTCGATAGTCAAATACTGACTAATGAAATATCAAGTTATTTAGATAATTTAACTGCTATTGTTAAACATGAACCAGATGTACAACCACGTAAAACAAATAGTTTAGAACGTGTAATGAATCGTTCAGTAACGCAGGTATTGTTTACTGGTCGTAAAGTGGTAACTACCATTGATTTGTATCTAAGTATCAGTGCTGAAACTAATAGTCATGCACATTACTTTCTATTAAAATACGGATTTACAAAACAAGAGTTTGTTCCATTCTGGCAGAAAACTTACAAGTCAACACACATTGACCATAAAATGAGTAATGAGCAGGCTGACGAGATTTTAGAAGAACACACTTTAAATCTAACACAGCAAGCAAAAGAAAATAAACTAGAACCAGTCATTGGCCGTACACAAGAAATTAGTGACATGGTTAACGTACTTGCTAAACGATTTAAATCAAATGTCTTAATGGTTGGTGATCCGGGTGTAGGTAAAACTGCAATTGCAGAGGGCCTAGCACAAATGATTGTAAATCGAACAGTCCCTGAATTCTTATTAGACCATGAGTTGTACTCATTAGAGATTGGCTCATTGCTTGCTGGAAGTAAGTATCGAGGTGATTTTGAAGAAAAAGTCAGGGCAGTATTAGACGCATTGATTACTAAAAAGAATGCAATTCTATTCATTGACGAAGCGCATACAATGAAGGGTTCTGGTAGTGCTAGCAACGGAGCACTTGATTTTGCTAATATGATTAAGCCTGCAATTACTAAAGGTAACTTAAAAGTTATTGCAAGCACAACATGGGAAGAATTCTACGAAAGTTTTGAAAAGGATCGTGCGTTAATGCGTAGATTCTACAAAGTAAGTGTAGATGAACCAAGTCAGGATAGTACTATTCGTATTCTTAAAGGATTGAGTACTAGGTTGAATGACTTTCATAGTGTAGAGATTACTGATGAGGCAATCAAAGCTAGTGTTGAAGGTGCAACACGATACATTCAGGATCGTAAGAATCCAGATAAGTCAATTGATTTGCTTGATGCCGCTTGTGCCAAACAACGTGTATTAGAAAACAAAGGTGCAATCATTACTAAAGAGTTAATCTATGAACAAATTGAAAAATACACAGGTGTTCCTGCTGACAAATTAAGTGATGATAGGTCTGAGCGAATCACTAACTTAGAATCTAATGTTAAAGATAAACTATTTGGACAAGAAGAAACTGTTGACCAAGTACTTGAACGAGTATATGTTTCGTTTGCTGGAATAGGTAATGAAAAGAAACCTCTTGCAAGTTTCTTGTTCTTAGGCCCAACTGGTACAGGTAAAACTGAACTTGCTAAATTATTGAGCAAAAATTTAGATATGCCATTACTCAAATATGATATGAGTGAGTATGGTGAGAAATTTAGTGTTAGTAGTTTGATTGGCGCACCACCCGGTTATGTTGGTTATGGTGAAGGTAATTTAGGTGGTGGTAGATTGATTAACGACTTAAGCAAGAACCCACACGCTATTCTATTGTTTGACGAAGTTGAAAAAGCTCACCCTGATATCTTTAACATCTTCTTGCAATTGCTTGATGAAGGTCGTATTACAGGAAGTAATGGTAAAGAAGTTAATGCTAAAAACACAATTGTTATTATGACAAGTAACTTGGGTAGTACTGATAGTGAACGAAATCAAATTGGTTTTGGTAGTCAAGAAAAGTCAGGTGAAGATGACAAAGCATTGAAAGAGTTCTTTAAGCCAGAGTTTAGAAATCGTATTGATTTGATTTGCAAATTTGGTAAACTAGACATGCTAGCCATAAAGAAGATTGTTATTAAGTTTACTGAGGACTTGAAAAAATCATTGAAAGATGTACACGATATTAATTTAATATTGACTGAACCCGTTGTTGAATATATTGCAGAAAACGGGTATGATAACAAGATGGGTGCAAGACCATTGGGTAGAAAAATTGACGAACTTATCCGAATCCCCTTGAGTAAGAAGATTCTTTTTAGTAGAATAAAGAATACAACTGTCACCGCAGTATTACAAGATAATGAAATTAAATTTGAAGTACTCCAAATGACACGTGCAGAAGTGGATGAAAATGGATACATCATTGTTACAGAATAATTTACCAGTTACTTTTATAGACCATCGCAGTAATTTATATTACAACAAATATCAATATCGTGCTAGATTAAGACTTACGGGTCTTAATCGCACCTGGTATGCAAAGACCTTAGATGAGTATAAAGACCGGATTAAAGAAGTCCGTTCTTGGGATCCCTCGGACGTACCCAAGATTCGTAAAGATTTGGATAATGTAGACATGGATGCAATCGGTCGTTATATCGATTGGCGCAATATTTACTTTACACCACCTAAAAAATCTGATAAGAAAGTTTTAATACGAATTGAAAGCTCAGTGGCGGCAGTTTTTTCTAATGATTTAAGTATACTACAAACTTTAGAAACAATTAACGGCACTGATTCAGTGGATTACTCATCTGTGGATACCTCTATGCCCGCTGGTGTAAAGTACTTTGTCAATGAACCTAAATATAATTATAGAATTTATTTTAAATCTAAGCGCACAGATGAAAAATTCCGTGATAATTTGTGCAAATTTATTGATAGATACAAATCCACTGATACTGTTATTATTCCAAGCCCAGCACTTAAAGTATGGTTAAATGATGATACCAGACATAAATGGTATAATAGATTCTGTTCCAGTCATTATTTCCTAGATTATAATGATGAAAGCGTATCTACTTTAATCGGCTTAATGTTTGGTGATATGGTTAAGAATAGATTTAAACTAGAAAAACGTCCAGAAGAATGATAAATACTCTAATATTGGAGTATCTACATGGCAAAGATTGTCGAAGATGTGTTAGTCATCAAATTCAGTAAAATCGTCAGAAATGGTGATTCTGACCCAGTTCCCGCTTTAACCGCTGAAACCGCACGTGCTATTGAGCAAGTAGCACAAGAATTAGTAGGTGATGGAATAGTTGTTGAAGTGGAACAAGCATAATGGCACAAACTACCACAGTAACACTATTACCGCAAACCACTGCAGTGGTAGCAGGAAATAAACTTCCTGCTGCCTGCTATTATGTTGCTGGCAGAACAATGCAAACATTAACATGGAAATGTACAGCGTTCATAGGTATTTGCACAATGCAAGCTACATTAGTAGACGATCCACAAACTGATGCAGATTGGGTTACAATTTATAATCTAGTATGTACTCAAAACAATGGTAATGGCGGTACTACACTAGTCCCTAAATTAGGATACACTAATGTCGTGGGTAACTTTGCTTGGCTACGAGCCAAAGTCACAACATACACATCAGGTACAATTGATTTTGTGAAAGCCACTTACTAATGCATATATTAGTATTAATGTCAGGTGGGTTTCATCCCTTTCACCCGGGACATTTAGCATTATATAATAGTGCTAAACAATCCTTTCCCGGTGCTGATGTTGTGGTTGGCGCAACTAATGATACTGATAAAAGACCATTTAATTTTAAAGATAAAGCAACACTAGCAACTATTGCTGGAGTAGACAACGGACATTTTGTAGAAGTTAATAGGCAATTTACAGTTAAAGGTGAACCTAATATTGAAAATAGAATACAAAATCCAGATGACACAGTATTAATATTAGTTCGTAGTTTGAAGGACTCTAAAGATCCAGCATTACAACCTTGGAAACCTAATCCAGATGGATCTGCACCCATGACTAAGGGATCAAAAAATCATCCACCTAGACCAACAAGTAATTATTTGTTATCATATAAAGGTAATGAAAAACAATTGCAACCAATGACTAAACATGCTTATATTGCATTTTTACCAGTACAAGAATTTGGTGGTGATATGACTAGTGCTAGTGAAATTCGTAATGAATGGCCAACACTAGATGAGCAGGGGAAAATAAATCGTGTAATAAGTTTATATCCTGCTACTAAACAAAATGGTAAGTTGTTAAAAACTGTAATGAATATATTGAATAGAAATATAGGTGGACTAGTAATGCAAAACACTAGTGCCATTAAACAACTAAAAACAAATAAATTAAAAGAACAAATACAACGTATGCGTCCTTTAATTAAAGAAGCAAGTATTGAACAAAAATATAAAATGCTTAAATTAATTAAAGAAGCTGTACAATTAAATGAATTATTTGGTAAAAAAGAAGTTGCAGATGAGAGTTTACTTGGGTTTTTAACAAAGCCTGAGCCTGAAGTTAAGACAAAATCTAAAATAAGTTCAGCAGATATGCGAAAGTATTTTGAAAAAGAAAAAGCTAAAGAGCCGGCAAAACATAATAATGATACTAAACAAAAGCCCCAACAAGTGTTTACTAGGGGTGTAGATGAAGCAAGAACAAATCCAGATCGTAATAGAAGAAGTGGCTCTGGAAAATATGACCTTATTAATTACGCTGAAGATAATATTAGTGACAAAGACAATTGGGCTGTTAGTATGACTATGGAGCCCAAGTTAGGCATTAATCCTCGTGCGGCTGTAAGTGAAGATACACCTAAGGGCATTTACTTTTATCCATTGCGATACTTTATGCAAATGGCTGATCGTGACGAATCACTACCATGGGGAGATAACTTCTCCTACTTACAGTTGTTTCAATATGACCGCTCTGGTGAAATGACAAAGGAAACACAAGTTGACCCTGCTAAATTAAAACAAGCGTTGCTTCAATATTGTCCTGAAGAAGTAATTCAACAGGCATCAGAAGAAGATGAATATGATGGTACACCATACTGGTTCATTTATGACTGCTTGAGTAGATTAGGCCTAGGTGATGAAACCAATGTTATTCGTTGGAATAAAGTATTGCGTGATTTAGGCTTTACCAGTGTATATGATGATGGTAAGGGTTGGATTGCTTACAATGAACCAACTCAAGGTGTTGTATTAGATCCAAGAATTATTAAACAACACAAGATGTTTGATAATCGTAATCCAACGTTACAACATAAAAGATACGACTTAGAAGGATTAGCCAATTCCATTGAATGGTCTAGCTATTATCAGCGTGAACGCCAAATACAACGAGTACCATACAACCACCCAGACGAAGAAAAAGTAAGGTTAGCAGTTGCTAAGAGTATGCTTAAACCATTCTTGGGTAAATCTAGTGAAGAAGCAAAAGAAATGGGCTATAATCAAGCACTAAAAGCTGCCGCAGATAAAGTCATTGAAATATTAAAGCAACCTTTATCAGAAGATTATCTTCCGGAAAAATAATTCGGGGTGGTTCAAATGATGTAAATAATTACATCATTTAAGAGGACCAAATGGCTACAAAAAAAACAGCACCAGCAAAACAACCCGCAAAAGCGCCAGTAAAGGCCGCGGCAAAAGCTACTAAACCAACTAAAAAAGTTCCTGTAGAACAATTACAGGAAATTGTTGACCAACAACAAAACTCTACGGATAAACCAGCCGAAGAGAAAAAAGAAGGACAAATTCAGGTTAATGTAGACTTCTTACGCACAACCAAAGTTCATATCGCTATGCCATGTTATGGTGGTATGTTGACTGAATCAACATTTATGAGTTTCATTAAATGGGCTAATACAGCTCGCCAGCTTGGTATCGATTGGACTCTCGAAACCATGGTAAATGAAAGTCTTATCAGTCGTGCCCGTAATACACTAACTGCTAAGTTCCTAGAACAAGAAGGTTCAACACACTTATTCTTTGTTGACGCTGACATTGGTTGGGAGCCATGGCATCTATTAGTTCTATTGAACCGTGATGTAGATGTTATCGGTGGACTATACCCAATGAAGACTATGCCAATTAAGTGGGTAGTTAATGGATTTGACGGTGCAGAAACAGGCGTAGATGGATTACAAGAAGTATCTAAAGCAGGTACAGGTTTCTTGTTAATGAAGCGTCATGTATTTGAGAAGATGAAGTCTCACCCTGCAGTCAAACAGTACAAGAACGATATCGGTCTTGATCCTAAATATGATGCACACTTAAAGACATACTTTGACACAGCAGTTCGTCAAGGTCGTTATTATAGTGAAGACTGGACTTTCTGTGAAAACTGGCGTGATATCGGTGGTAAAGTATATGTTGACAAACGTGTATTATTGCGTCACTCTGGTAGTTATGTATTCTGTATGGAAAATCAACAGAATTTAATGAGTACAATCGGTCCTATGTATGTTGAAGAACAGCAGAAAAAAGCAGTAGAGCAAGTAAATCAGCAAAATCCTGCATAATATATACATTTTAATGTATTAAATGGCTGTCGTGGAAACACGATAGCCATTTTTTTTAATAAATACTATATGAACTTTCGAGAATTAGAAAACTTCCGGTTGGGCGATGCTATTCATTTCCACGATGAATTAAATCCCGCTATATACGCCGGTGACAAAATGCGTGAAGATGTTAGAGAGCAGTTATTGTTAATTGCTCAGGATTTCATCGAACATCTAGGAATTAGTAATTTAGATGTAGAAGATATCACAGTCAGCGGAAGCAATGCGGCCTACACTTATACAGCACATTCTGATGTAGATTTGCATATATTAGTGGATATGAATAGATTTAAAGATGATGATGTTTACCGTGAATTCTTTGATGCTAAAAAGACAATTTATAATGATAACCACGATATTTTAATTAATGGATATGATGTAGAATTATACGTACAAGATTCTAATCAGCCCGTGATTAGCTTAGGTGAATATTCAGTATTGAATGATAATTGGATTAGATTACCTAGAAAGCGTAAAGCTGATATAGATCAGGCTGCTACCAAATTAAAATATCGTAAATTATATAGATTAACGCAGTATGCATTAAAATCAAATAATCCAGATAAAATTCAAAATTTATTGCGTACAATTAAAAAATATCGTCAAGCTGGATTAGATTTAAAGGGTGAATTTAGCCCAGAGAATATTGCATTTAAAGCATTGCGTAGTAAAGGTTTAATTAAAAACTTATATACTAAATTAGAGCAAATGCATGACCAACAATTAAGTCTTCCTGAAAATCAAATGTATGAATGTTCAGGTTACATTCCTAGTAAAAAAGAAAAGAATGATAGTCGATGGAAAACAGCATTAAGTGTAGATGTTGATTCACAGACATTAAAGTTAAACGCCAAGAAATTAGGCAGTAAAATAAGTAGAGCCGGCATCCCGCCTCTACTTCATCCGTAAGAGGTAATTTATGACAACAATAAGAAAAAAGCCAGAACCAGTTAACACTCTTTTAGATCCGGGATTACAACATGTTTATAATAAAGAAAAAGAAACATTTACTAGTCCTTTGGGAAGTCAATTTGATGCTAACAATATAGTTATAGAACAAATAACTCAAATTGTAACTAATGTTATTCAACGAGGATTACCTACTAGTGGTAACGGACAACTTCAATTTAACGAGAACGGAGATTTTGCCAGTGATGGTGAATTAACATATGATCCAATTACCGATACATTAACGACTGGAACATTAATTATTGATGAAATACAAGCTACAACTAATGGCTTAGTAAGTTTAGGAAGAATACAACAATTAAAAGTACAAGGTGGTAATTACAATGAAGTTCTAAGAACAGATGGATTGGGTAATTTAAGTTTTGTTCCTGTTCTACCTAGTGCTAATGGAAACGCTGGAAAGAGTTTAACTGTTACTGCTAATACATATGGATGGAAATATGTAGAATATGGTGATTTAGCAAATATACCAAATAATATTGCTACAACTTCTTATGTAGATAGTTCAATTAACAATTTACTTGACAATGCACCGGCTGCATTGAATACATTAAAAGAATTAGCCACTGCATTAGATAATAATGCTAGTTATGCAAGTTCAATATCTAACCAATTGGCGGCTAAAGTAAACACAGTAGCATTATCAACAGTGGCATTTACTGGGAATTATACGAGTTTAACAGATAAGCCCGACCTTACTACTTATGCAACTACTAGTAATTTATCTATATTATCAAATACTGTTGCTAATATTACATGGGCTAACTTGAGCGGTAAGCCAACTATTCCAACTGATATAGCTAATTTAACTGATACTACCAATTTATTAGCTGGAATAGGTAATGGATTCAGTGGCAATTACAATGACCTGACAAATAAACCTAATTTATCAGTATATGCTACGACTGCAAATTTATCAACATTATCAAATACAGTAGCAAATATAACATATGCTAACTTAAGTGATGCTCCTAATATTTCTAACTATGCAACAAATAGTAATGTTAGTAATTTAAGTAATACTGTTGCAAATATCACATGGGCTAACTTAAGTGGTGCTCCTAATATTTCTAACTATGCAACAAATAGTAATGTTAGTAATTTAAGTAATACTGTTGCTAATATTACGTATGCTAATTTAAGTGGTAAACCAACATTAGGTAATATATCGTCCATTGATAAGGACGGTAATTCAAGTAATATTCTTTATGGTAATGGCGTATTTGCGGCAGCACCAGCAGGTGGTGCAAGTACAGGTAATTGGGAATTTCGTAATGATACAATATATAACTATGCCGGCGGACAGATTAATAATAGTGACACAGCGCATGGTGCAACGGCTGGATTGACCTTACCTGATAATGGTAGAACAGATCCTGGTGCAGTTACTACACTATTCAACAATTATGGTAATGTAGTACTTACATCAGGTGAATTTGTAACTACTGACAATACTATAGGGTCAAATGGTTCTCAGTTTTATACTGATATAAATATCGGTGGTTTTGGAGTTATAGACGGCTGGCGTCAACGTAATCCACAGCAAATTGAAGTTAATATTTTTACAGCACAGGCTCCAATATGGAGTGTATTGATTGGTGCGAGTTTAGGAGCAACTGTTATTGTTACTTACTCAACACCCTCAGGAAACCAAACGTTTACCAGTGTATTGAGTCAGCAATTTACTGGACAAGGACAATATGATCCAGGTCATGACTATGGACAAAGATATAGCGGTAGAATAGATGGAACATTGCCTGCAGGACAAACTGGAATTGTTAGTATCAATTTCCCTACATCCTCAGTTACTAATAAGAATTGGACGTTTGATAATGATGGTAATTTAACATTACCAACTAATACAGCTAAGATTAACTATGCAAATGGTGTAAGTATATTAGATGGTATAAGTGGTGGTGCAAGTACAGGTAATATTACATTTGACGGTGATAATATAGGATCCAGTAATGATGTTGTTAATATCGTTGGTAATAACTATGCACAATTAGAAAGCAATGAAAATTATATCTGGGTAGAAGAAACTTATGCCGCTATAGCAGTTAATGATTATGAATGGACTTTCCATGATGATGCTGTATTGACAATTGCTAATGGTGCTAATATTTCTCAAACGACGGATAACGGTGGACAAAAAACATTTAATATCACACCGCCTGACACTAGTGATTTTGAAGTGGTAACGGTTGACGGCAATATTAGATTGCAAACTGCCAATTCTGATGGTGGTCCTACTGTAACTTCTACATGGACATTTGATAAGGGTGGTAACTTATCATTACCCCAAGGTACTATCTTAAGTGAAACAGCCAACTCAACAACTATCACACCACCTAATGCATTAGCCGGACAGGGTTTAGTAGTTCGCCTAACAGGTGCTCAGGGAATTAGTTCCGACCATCCAGGTGGATTTACTGACGGTGATACTATAACTATAGCTATAATTCCTGATTATAACCTTACTCCAGTTACTGGAACAGTAGATTATACATTTACTGATTGTACTCAACAACAATTAGGTAGAGCGTTAACAGGTACATTGACATTTACTAGTGAGCCTTCTAAACTAATAACTTGGACCATACCAGTATCAAGTACTATGACAACTTTTACTATCACCCTTAGCAATGCATCAGGATTTGATATTAGTCTAATATCACCCCTTACACTAACAAGTACTGGTAGTAGTGAAGACCATCATATTCACTTAATAGCAGGTGATCCATCAATCACTGACATATATTTAGGTGATGATGACCAGTATGTTAAAATTGAAAAGAACGGTGGTAATGTAGTTATCGGAACTGATACAAATAGTAAGCGATGGATCTTTGACACAAGTGGTGGTTTAACATTGCCCGGCGACTTTTATATAGGGTCAGGCGAAGGCTCTTTGGGAATTACCAGCCCAGATGCTGTTGCTATTATAGCCAACCAGGGTAACACTGACCATGCATGGCTGTTTAACACTGATGGTAACTTAACATTGCCACACGGTGGTGTAATTAGTGAAATACCTGACACAGTTACTCTTAGTGGAACACAAACTGATGGTAGTATGAATGCAACTTATACTAGAAGCAAGTACAACAATAATTACTATGTGTTAGGTGGTTCA
>Ga0114978_10002932_pt1 | contig 14025 bp, 19 predicted proteins | sample S_140212_EF_Meta_FD_87027 | JGI IMG/M metagenome (GOLD analysis project Ga0114978, IMG submission 87027) | Freshwater microbial communities from Lake Simoncouche, Canada to study carbon cycling - S_140212_EF_MetaG | ecosystem: Environmental > Aquatic > Freshwater > Lake | place: Lake...
ACTTTGATGACAATTATTGGGACGGTAGTCAAACCGTCAATGCTTCAAATATCAGAGTAGATGGATATTTCCTTAGCCAAAATATATACGTACCATCTTCAAGTTTTGTAAAAAATGTATGGTATCATATTGCAGTAAGTAGAGATGCTACTAACAGTAACGTAGAAGCAGTTTGGGTTAACGGTGTTCGCTGTGGTGGTACACAAAGTGATAATAGAGTATACGATGCCAATTCACTGACAATAGGTAATGGTTGGCCAAATCCACAAAACAACAAAAAGTTTGTAGGATGTCAAACAGATATGCGTGTAATTTCAAATGCATATGCATATAATCCAACATCAAGTACAATCACAGTACCATCTGCACCCTTAACTACTACCTCAGATTGTATCGCACTGATTCAATCACTTGGGAGTGGGAATGCTACATTAGGAATTGATAATAGTGCAGTAGGGCAATCACTAACCTTCATAGGATTGTCACATAGTTCGGATAGCCCATACGGTGGTGCTGGTGCTGGCGGGGGTAGTTGGTTCAATACAGACGGTAACGGTGCAATTGTTATGGATCCGGGTGTGTACAACTGTTAAAAACAATTATATCTTAAGGAAAAATTATGTCAGGAATAACAATTACAACTTAAGGAAAAAATCATGGCAACAGGAATACAAATATTAGGCGGAGTTCAATTTGAAGGGGGTTCAACTATATTAGGAGCTGGTTCCGGTGGAGGTGGTGGCGGCGCTGGATTGAAAGTATACTTACAATCAGCTCCTTCAAGTGGAACAACATGGACTGACACGTCAGGTAATGGTTACAACGCTACTTTACGCAAGTCAGGTACAGGTAATTATGCTTATAACTCAGCTAATGGCGGTGGCATAGTCACAACCGGTACTACGGGTCTTAACGGTGCAATGATTGATATTCCGTATAATTTACCATCAACACACACTATTGAAATAGTAGCAAGCATTACAGCTACAAGTTATTGGAACACTTTATTTGGTAATGAGGCATATAGCTTTAATAAAGGATTTCTTGCATATTTCGGCAGTGACACAACACTAGCAATTGGATCACCATCCGGTTCTTTTGAGAATTATACCTTGTCATCCGGCGCAAAAGCAAATAGGAATCATTATCTAATTACTGTCACCGGATCAACATTGAAATTCTATTTAAACGGTACACTACAAACAAAAACATCAGGTACATTTGCTCAACCTTCAGGTGGTATATCAACTAATAGCTTACAGATTGGTGCCAGACACCCTAACGTCGGAACAATAAACACAGTCAATGATCCTGCACATGGCAAATATTTTATGGTAAGAGTGTATGATAGTGTGTTAGACCAAACTGCTGTAACTACAAACTATAATCAAGCTAAAACAGCATTTGATTTATAATTAATAGGTTACACTGTTGATCGGGCAACTTAACCTTTCTTACGCAAATTGTTTGACTTTTCTGCAAAAGCTGTTATAATAAGTACTTCTCAGGAGATTTATTATGACAGCAAAAATGTTTAGCGGTGACCAAAAGATCAAACTAACACAATTAGTTAACGAAGGTATGGCAGTAATGCACGAAATCGATACACTAAACGAAGGGCTATCCGATACAGTCAAAGCAATTGCTGAGGAACTAGAAATTAAACCTAGTGTACTTAAAAAAGCAATTCGCATTGCACACAAAGCAAGTTTAACGCAAGCAAATCAAGAACACGAAGACCTAAATACAATTTTGGAAACTGTGGGTAAAACAATTTGAGTTATGTAGACGCCATCCATTCTAGGGATGAAGATAGAATTTATGTAGTAGAACGAGGTAGTGACGGTAAACGCCACTATAACGAGTATCCTGCCAATTATGTTTTATACTATAGTGACCCAAAAGGTAAGCATCGTAGTATCTATGGTAACCCGGTAAGTAGATTCAGCACAAGAAAACGAACAGAGTTTGAAAAAGAAAGAAGAATACACTCGGGCAAAGAATTGTTTGAGAGCGATGTCAATGTTGTATTCCGCTGTTTAAGCGAAAACTATCTTGGCATTGATGCTCCTAAACTTCATACTTGCTTCTTTGACATTGAGGTAGACTTTGATCCTGTTAAAGGATTCAGCCCAACATCAGATCCGTTCAATCCAGTTACAGCTATCAGTTGTTACTTAGATTGGCTAGACCAATGTATTACATTAGTGATTGCTCCTAAGCATATGACTGATGAAACAGCAAAAGATATCATTGGTGAGTTTGAGAATACAATGCTACTCAAAACTGAGAAGGAAATGTTTGATGTTTTCTTCCAACTTATTGAGGATGCTGATGTATTGACTGGTTGGAACTCAGAGGGCTATGATATACCCTACATGGTTAATCGTGTTACTAGAGTAATGAGTAAGGATGATACACGTAAGTTTTGCTTGATGGGTCAACTTCCAAAGCCTAGGGAATATGAACGATTTGGTAAGAGTGAAACAACTTATGACTTAATAGGTCGTATTCACTTGGACTATCTACAGTTGTACAAAAAGTATAACTATGAAAGTCGCCATAGTTATAAACTTGACTCCATCGGTGAGATGGAAGTCGGTGAAAACAAAACACAATATGAAGGTACTCTTGACCAACTGTATAACAAAGACTTTAAAAAGTTTATTGAATATAACAGACAAGATACAATGTTGTTGGTGAAGATTCACAACAAACTTAAGTTTTTAGAATTAGCTAATCAACTTGCACACGAGAATACAGTACTGCTTCCAACAGTAATGGGTTCAGTGGCAATGATTGAGATGGCTATTTTTAATGAGGCCCATGAACGTGGGTTGGTAGTTCCTGATAAAAAACGAAAGGTTGAAAATGAAGAAGATGTCCAGCAGGCAGCAGGTGCCTTTGTTGCTACGCCCAAGAGAGGGATGCATGAATATGTCGGAGCCGTTGACATCAACTCGCTCTACCCCTCGGTTATTCGTGCCCTCAACATGGGTGGTGAGACCATCATTGCTCAAGTCAGACAAACACTCACTGACCAATACATGCATGACAAAGGTGTACGATTAGCGAGTGAAAAGAAACGTCACAAAGAGGGTGATGATGCAGTGACTGGTAGTATACTGTGGGAGAATTTGTTTGGTGCATTAGAGTACACAGCAATTATGAACCAAGAACGTGGCACTATGCTTACAGTGGATTATGAAGATGGTCGTTCAGTAGAAATGTCGGCGGCAGAAATCTGGAAGATGATTTTTGATAATCACAATCCCTGGATGATATCGGCAAATGGTACAATCTTTACTTATGAAAAAGAGGGTGTTGTTCCAGGTTTGTTAACTCGCTGGTACTCAGACCGCAAAGAAATGCAGAAGAAACTAAAAGAAGCAACAACACAAGCTGACAGAGAGTACTGGGATAAGCGACAACTTGTTCGTAAGATTTTATTGAACTCGGCTTATGGTGCATTGTTGAATGAACATTGCCGCTTCTATGATAAACGTATTGGTCAATCAGTTACATTAAGTGGTCGCCAGATTGTTCGTCATATGATGAGCCACATCAATCAAACTGTAACTGGTGAATATACACATGAAGGAGAAGCAATTGTATACGGCGATACTGATAGTTGCTATTTTACTGCGTTTCCAACGCTTAAAGAGCAAATCAAAAGCGGAGAATTAGATTGGAACAAAGAAACTTGTATTGGGTTATACGATAGCATTGCTGACCAAGCTAATGAATCGTTCCCATCCTTCATGGAGAAAGCATTTCATGCACCTCGCAAGAACGGTAGTATTATTAAAGCAGGTCGTGAATTGATTGGTGATCGTGCTATCTTTATGGTTAAGAAGCGTTATGCTATTAACATCTTTGACAAAGAGGGTAAGCGCAAAGATAAAGATGGACAACTAGGTGATATCAAAGCTATGGGTCTTGATTTGAAACGAGCAGATACTCCGAAGTACATACAAGAATTCTTAATGAATGTATTGCAGATGGTACTACAACAAGGTCAAGGCCGTACAGAGGTTATTGAAACAATCAAAGACTTCAAACGAATATTAACCTCACAGGAATCATGGACTAAAGGTTCACCCAAAGGGGTAAACAAACTTACATACTATGGTGACTTAGAAGCCAACAGCAAAACTGGTCGTGCTAATATGCCCGGGCATGTTCGAGGATCACTTAACTACAACTATTTGCGTAAAGTACATAGCGACAATTATTCTATGAAAATTGTCGACGGCATGAAAGTTATTGTATGCAAATTAAAACCCAATCCATTAGGATTCACTAGTATTGCATACCCAACTGACGAATTGCGTTTACCAAAATGGTTTCAAGACTTACCATTTGATGATGAAGCAATGGAACAAACATTGGTTGACGAAAAAATTGAAAACTTACTAGGTGTATTAAATTGGGATTTACGATCCAATACAGATACTAAGACAACATTTGATGATTTATTCTCATTTGGTTAAATTGATGTTGACTTACACAAAATATTCCACTATAATACGCACAGAAGTTACCTAAATATATTAAAGGAAATAAAATGAAAGATACACTACAAAACATTATTCAATACACAGCTGGTCTAGGTGAGATTGATTTAATTAAAATTACAGGCTCTGATACAGAAACTCTGATTGGGGCAAATGCCGAGAACAAAACTCTTGTTATCACTGGCAGTTTGTCAAATCCTCATCCCGAACTAATCGGTGTATTTGGTATGCCTAATCTACCAAAGTTAAAAACTATTCTTGGCTTTGATGACTACGATGCTGAAGCAGTAATCACAGTTAATAAGCGTTCAGATACCGGTGAGCCAGAAACTATTCACTTTGCAACAAAGAACAATGATTTTGTTAATGACTATCGTTTAATGTCAAAAACAGTTGTTGAAGATAAAGTTAAGACACTTATCTTTAAGGGTGTTGTTTGGAACATTGAATTTGAACCCAGTGTTGCTAGTATCATGCGTTTGAAGAAGCAAGCGAGTGCTAATAGCGAAGAAACATTCTTTACAACTAAAATGGAGAAGGGTGATTTAAAAGTATATTTTGGTGACGCAAGTACACACAGCGGTAATTTTATCTTTCAAAGTAATGTCCAGGGTAATCTAACTAAAGCATTGCAGTGGCCCGTTAATGTTGTTACTGCAATTTTAAGTTTACCCGGTGACAAGAAATTCCGTATTAGTGATCAAGGTGCTGCCGAAATCACAGTTGATAGTGGCGTAGCAAAATACAGTTATATTCTGCCAGCACAATCAAAATAATAGAATGATGGATCAAGTAAACTTATCACAGCAACATAAACCCGATTGGGCTTTATTCTTACCAGCAGTAAGTAGTTTCTTTATTGCTGGTTTGGGTAAGCAACGCAAGGGTGAGCAATACTTTGACGCCGCAAGAATCCCTGCAGGCTTTAATGGTGATGTTGAAAAATTAAACTTCTTAAATTCTAAAGAAGGCCTTTATACATACAAGTGGGGCTTGTACTCTGCTGGTCATGCTAACTTAGATACGACGGTCAATGACCACAATGAAAGTATCATCCGTGAACGTGAAGCTGGTACATTTATGTTAGGTGACTCAGGTGGATTTCAGATTCTTAAAGGTCAATGGCCTGCTGACTGGAAGGATCCTAATGATGCTAAGGCTATGATAAAGCGTAAAGCTGTATTAAACTGGATGGACACATACATGGATTATGGTATGTGTTTAGATGTACCTAGTCAAAGTTTCTTAAACACTGCCGCTATTCCATTACACGGTATTCATAATATCCAAGAAGCCATTAGTGCTACACATATCAATAACGAATATTTTATCAGTAATCGTAATGGTAAATGTAAATTATTAAATGTTCTTCAAGGTACTACTCATACTGAAAGTGATGGGTGGTATGATGAGATGAAGAAGTATTGTGACCCGAATATTTATCCAGACAATCATTTTAATGGTTGGGCTTTTGGTGGACAGAATAAGATTGATGTACACTTGATGTTGCGTAGACTAGTTGATATTATATATGACGGTTTACTAAAAGAAGGTAAACATGATTTGATTCATTGTTTGGGTGTGTCTATCTTGGAATATGCTGTACTGTTTACTGATATCCAAAAAGCTATTCGCAAGTATCATAACCCAAACTTACAGATTACATTTGACTGTGCAAGCCCATTCTTTAGTGCGGCTAAAGGTCTAGCGTATTTTAATAATACCATCGATGCAGACAAGAAGTGGTCATATCAAATGGAGAAAACTGCGGAGAATAAAGACTATGCAGTTGACAATCGTAAATTTAAGGACGCCGTAATCAATGATGGTATCCATAAAGTATTTACAGATAGTCCTATTACTGATAAACTACTAGTTAAAGACTTGTGCTATAGAGGACAAGGATTTATAGGTCAACATGGTAAAGAAACTAAAACAAGTTGGGATACACTAAGTTATACAATGTTACAAGCACACAATGTGTATCAACACATTTATGCTGTACAAGAAGCTAATCGTAAGTACGAACAAGGTGTTGTTCCGAAAATGATTCAACAAAAGTTTACTGGAGAAACATTCGGTGATGCAGTAAACGAGATTTTTTCTAAAAAGACTAGACAAGAAAGTTATGCTGAAATTGAAAAACATAGTAAACTATGGACTCAAATGCAATCTGGAAGTCAAGGCTTTTCAGGGAAGAAAACTATAAACTCAAGAACTAAATTTAACGAATTATTTGCAGAGGTTTAATATGTATGTACAACGCATTAAAACATTAGAAGATGCTTTCACTTTGATTGAAAAAAGAATTGAAAACAATGAGGGTGATTTATCAACACTCATTGAACAAAAATCAATCATTCAAAAAGAATTGTCTAATTTCCGTAGATTACAATGGGAAGAAGACCATGAAAGCGTTAATTTCGATGACGATCATTAATTTATACTAAAAAATACTTATGGAACAACGAGAACAAGCAGAATTTGAAAAACGTCAACGAATCAAACATCACGCCAAGCGTATGATTTTTGTTACTTTTCAAAAAGAGGGTATTCATATGTACCCGGTAGCGGCAACAGATCCGGCACTTGCGACAGGTGATGAATATGATGTTAGCTTTTTAGGAACTCCGCATCGTCACATCTTTCACTTTAATGTGGCGATTGAAGTATTTCACAATGACAGGGATATTGAATTCATTCAATTTAAACGCTGGTTAGAGAATCTCTATAAAGGCGGAACACTTGAATTGAATTACAAGAGTTGTGAAATGATTAGTGATGACCTCTATGAGCAAATCTCTAGTCGCTATCCTGATCGTAATATTGAAATCACAGTCTCAGAAGATAATGAGAACGGTGCAACGATATATTACACTACAAGTAGACCTTATCAACAACTAGCTATTTAAAGGAAATAAAATGGCAAAACAAACCTTTCAACCGAACCCACGAGTTCGTCAAATTTTCGATGACTTAGACAAGTACAGAGAATTTTGCGTAGATTATGGATACAAGTTTGATGAGGCAACAATGTACGATATGCGTAGTTATGTATATCGTCAACATAGTAAACAACTTGCTGGCAAGTATGCAAAAGACGGCTGGCAAGAAAATATGCCTAAATGAAAAAAGTAGTTTTAGTTACCGGTGGGTTTGACCCATTGCACTCTGGACATATTACCTATTTCAACTCAGCTAAAGAGATGGGTGATGTTCTAGTTGTGGGACTAAACTCTGACGATTGGTTGGCCCGTAAAAAAGGCCAACCTTTTATGTCATGGAATGAAAGATGCACTCTTGTTAAGAATCTTAAAATGGTTGATTATGTCATTGAGTTCAATGACAATGATGATACAGCCATTAATGCAATCAAATTAACTAAACAAACTTTCCCTGAACATCAAATTATATTTGCTAACGGCGGTGACCGTTCAGCAATAAATATTCCCGAAATGGAATATAAAGATGATAACCTTATTTTTAAATTTGGTGTAGGTGGTGAGAATAAAATGAATTCTAGTTCTTGGATATTACAGAACTGGGATAAACCAAAAACATTGCGTCCATGGGGATACTATCGTATACTACATGATGTAGATGGTACTAAAGTAAAAGAATTAACAGTAATGCCCGGGAAGAGTCTAAGTTTACAACGACATGAATTTAGAAATGAATTATGGCATGTAACTGAAGGTAAGTGTTTAGTAGAACAACAATTATATAGTGGTTATGTATTACCCACTGTAGAATTATCTATGCACAGTCAACTTTCTATTACAGTCAATGATTGGCATAGATTATACAATCCGTTTGATCTACCTTGTAGAATTGTTGAAATACAATATGGTAAACAATGTATTGAAGAAGATATTGAGAGAAAAATAGATGCGTAAATTATATTATATGGGCCTTGAACCTTATAAGGCACGTTATACACTACAGTTACAAGACTGGAACGAAAGTGTGTTCAAACGCAGGGGCATTGACTATGTTATTGTCCCGGGAGAAACGCTAGGCAATGATCAGGCTATTGTAACAGGACAAGTATTAGATGCACATGGTCGTACATACTTTGGTATGAGTCAGCTTATGAATCTTGTTAAGATGATGAAGGCAGGTGAGTTGAATAATGAAGATATTGTGTATTTTGAGGACATGTTCCAGCCTGGCATTGAATCATTGCCGTATATTCTTAAACAAATCGACCCAGTACTCAGGCCTAGGATTTATGTTCGCTGTCTTGCTCAGTCCATTGATCCTGATGATTTCGTTCACGTTTGGGGTATGTCTGACTTTATGGGACATTACGAAAAGATGGTGGACAGTTTCGTAGATGGCGTATTAGCTAGTAACGAAGAAATGGTAATGCACATGAAGATTGCAGGTTGGAAGGCTCCTATCTACAATATATCAGGACTAGCATTTGGTAAAGAAGAAGTTCGTAGTCGTGTCAACAATACTATTAAGCCATTCAATGAACGACCAATGCGTATTGCATTTAGTGCAAGATGGGATCAGGAGAAGCAACCTGACTTCTACATGGATGTGATTGAAGAATTTTTTGATCGTTTTGGTCTAAAGGATCGGCATGGTGTATATCGGAATGTAGAATTCTGTGTACTTAGTGGTAGTAAACTAAAAAGTAATAACGATAGTTATATGCAACGAACCAGAGAATTTCAACATGAGGGTCTATTAAGAGTTTACGAAGACCTAGACAAGAATGCATATTATGATTTGTTAAATGATACCAGAGTATTGTTTAATTGTGCATTACAAGATTGGGTAAGTAATACAGTAAGTGAGGCAGACAGTTTAGGTTGCAATGTATTGTATCCGGCATATCGCAGTTTCCCAGAAACGTTTGCAAATGACTATACAAGATTGTATTCGCCCTGGAGTGTTGAAGATGCGACAATTAAGTTGTATAATATGTTACATCAGCCGCACGTTAATCAAGGTAAAATTAGTGATTGGACTGATGGTACAATTGATAGAATCTGTGATATTCTAGAGGGTAAGGGGAAACAATGGTTGCGTATGGACACAGACTATCGCAAACATACAAGAGAAAGTAAATATTAAAAGGAGAAAATTATGTTTGAAACAACTTATGAAAATGAAATGTCATATCGTTCTGCTAGTGAAATTAACTCAGCGATGGGTCGTGTCTACGGACATATGAGTCTTGCTGTTATTGTATCAATGTTTGTCAGTTACTTTGTTGGCACAAGCCCGGAGTTGCTGGAATTCTTTTTTACAGGTGTACTGAAGTGGATTGTGATCTTTGCTCCACTTGCGGCAATCTTTGGTGTTAGTATGATATTGGCTAGTAATCCTAGCAAAGGCGTAGCACAGTTATGCTTACATGGCTTTGCGGCATTGATGGGATTGAGCTTTGCTACAATCTTTGCTGTGTTTACTATGGGATCAATTGTAAGTGCATTCATGGGTGCGGCAATCTTGTTTGGTGTAATGAGTGGTTATGGCTACTTTACAAAACAAAGTTTGGATAGTCTTGGTAAGTTTATGTTTGTTGGATTGATTGCTATTATTATTGCCAGTATCGTCAATATCTTTATTGGTAGTACAGTTATGCAGATGGTAATCTCTGCACTAGCAATCATTATCTTCCTTGGCTTAACTGCATATGACACACAAAAGATCCGTGAAGAACTTAGTTTAGAAACTAATAACAGTGCAGAAGTTCGTGGAGCATTGACTCTATACATGGACTTTATTAACTTGTTTATTAATCTGCTAAATCTGTTCGGGGATAGGAAATAATCATTACACATAGTGTACTGGTTAAAAATTAAATGCTTATAATTAAAGGAGAAAACATGAGCGCACAAAATGATATTGAAACAAGTTTAGAAGCATACAATGCTGAAAACGAAAAGTTTAACAAAGGCAATGCAGCCGCTGGTACACGTGCCCGCAAAGCATTAGCAGAGTTAGCCAAAGCAGTTAAGGCCCGCCGTAATGAAATTACAGCAGAAAAAGCCGCTAGAGCAGAAGCAAAAGCTAAGGCTTAATCATGGCTAGCAAGAAAATTAAACTTGCAGAAGTTAATTCATTGCCAACCGTTATTAAAGGTAGTCACTTAACTGTGACTACACATCCAGATGGCAAGACTTCTTTAGAATGGGATGATGAGGCATTAATGCGAGATGTTAGAGAAGCATTAGCAAGTGTTGAAGAATCAAAAATTCTTAATTCGGTTGAAGTATCTGTACAAGTAATAGAAAAAGCTAAACGCACATCAAAGAAGAAATCAAAATGAATAAGACAGTAGTTATTACGGGTGCTACGGGATTTATAGGTAGTCATACTGCAAAAGCCTTTAAGTCAGCTGGTTATAAAGTAATAGCTATTGATGAGAAGTTTACTATTCCGGAATCAACTAAGTTTTTTGATGATTTAATTATTGATGATTATGTAAACATGGCTGCATCAGTTGCTGTTATTAATGATGCAGATGCTATTATTCACATTGCCGCAACTAGTTTAGTTGGCCCTAGTATTATGCATCCACATAGATACTATGACAATAATGTATCTAAAACTAATCGTATGATGAATGACCTAATCAAACATGATTGGAAGGGTAAAATAATTTTCAGTAGTAGTGCGGCGGTTTATGGTAATCAATACCCACACAGTGAAGATGTTAGGAAAGATCCTATAAATCCTTATGGTAGAACTAAACTCATGGGTGAGTATATCATTGAGGATAGTTGCTATATTAGTAAAATGCGTGGAATTGCACTAAGATATTTCAATGCATGTGGTTGTGATATAGACGGTGAATTGGGCAATGTCAAATACGACAGTCATATAATTCCCGTACTAATTGAAAAATTATTATCCAAAGATAAATTTACTATTAATGGTAATGATTTTGATACCAAAGATGGTACCTGTGTCAGAGATTATCTACATGTAACTGATATAGCCAATGCACATTTAGAAGCAGTCTGTTTAGCCGAAAGTTTTGACTGCGGCAAGTTTGATGTGTATAATCTAAGCACGGGGATAGGTTATTCTAATTTAGATATAGTAATGCAAGCAGAACAAATTTTAGGAAAAAAACTAAATTATCAGTTTGGTCCTAAAAGGGAAGGTGATCCTAATGCATTAGTTGCAAATCCTGAGAAGTTTATGAAGGCAACTAGTTGGAAACCTTATCGTAGTGATTTGGAAACTATTATCAAATCTACATATGAGTGGATGAAAAAATTTGATTTTAGTGAAGAATAACTAAATACTTATGCTACACAACGGTAGCAAAATTTCAAAACAAAAACCATCACAAAGGAAGGTTATCTATGAGTTATAATAAAACAAAAACAGATCCAGAGTTGGGTCAACAAGTACACGAGTACTTAGTTAAAATGGGTGTTGAAACACCTACATTGCCAAACAGTTTAGACAGAAAAGATAAGATTGACCGCATTGAAGAACATTTTACTGCCATCATGCAATATCTAGGTCTCGATTTGACTGATGACAGTTTGACTGAAACACCAAAGCGTGTTGCTAAAATGTATGTCAATGAAATCTTTTGGGGACTAGACTACGAAGCATTCCCTAAATGTACAACAGTTAATAACAAGATGCACTATAACGAAATGGTTGTAGAGCGTAATGTTAATGTTCAATCTAACTGCGAACATCATTTTGTAGTCATTGATGGATTGGCTACTGTAGCTTATGTACCTAAACAAAAGGTGTTAGGTCTTAGTAAGATCAACCGTATCGTAGAATATTTTAGCAAGCGACCTCAAATCCAGGAGAGGTTAACAGAGCAAATTTTTCACACCTTACAGTTCATCCTTGAGACAGAAGATGTTGCAGTTATGATTGATGCACAACACTATTGTGTGAAATCACGTGGTGTAGAAGATACAGGTAGTAGTACTGTTACATGTCGTTTAGGTGGTGGGTTCAAAAGTGATCCGGCAGCAAGACAAGAGTTCTTACAAATTGCTAATAAGGGGTGCAAATAATGTTAAAAGATAGACGAGCCCTGTTAGAACAGGATATTAAAAAAGCGCATGAAGCGGCAGCAAATTTGTATTTGCATATTGTTACTACTGACGGGGATATTTACAGTACCGAATATCAATCTCTTAGAGACAAAATTATGGATCTACAGTTTGACCTCAATGTAGTAAATCAATTAATTCACCGAGGACACAAATAATGGGATTTAGAAAACCAATGGATTATAATAGTGTACACCATCAAATCTACATTGCGGGTGTAGAACTTCATAGTCATTACAACGACGGCTTTAATCAATTTGAAATCAAAAAAGATTTACATAGATTAAAATGGTTATTAGACGAAATCATGTTAGGTGCACCTACTTTTGCAGGTGAAGAAGAATTCTTAAAAGAACATGACCAAGTTAAAATGTGGAGGACTCTTTCAAAATGATATTCAATCATATTAAAGAATTAAAATTACAAGGTAAAAAGATTGGCATTACCTTTAGTACATTTGACATGCTACACGCAGGTCACGTTGCTATGTTAAGCGAAGCAAAGAATCATTGTGATTATTTGATTGCAGGATTACAAACTGATCCAACTATTGATAGGCCCGATACCAAGAACAAACCTATTCAAAGTATTGTAGAACGCCAGATTCAACTTGCGGCTTGTCGTTATGTAGATGAAGTGGTGGTTTATCAAACTGAACAAGACTTGATTGACTTGTTACTTATTCTACCATTAGATATCCGTATTTTGGGTGAAGAGTACAATGATACCAACTTTACCGGTCGTTCAGAAGGTCAAGGTCGACAAATACAAGTAATATTTAATCGGCGTGACCATAGTTTTAGTTCTAGTAGTTTGCGTAAGCGAGTTGCAGAAGCAGAACAATTGAAAAATAGTAAATAACTATAACCGGTCTCTTTGGGCTCATCCCGGTATACAAATTCTGCGTTCTATGCTATAATTATAACATAGGAGAAAATCATGGCAAACAAAAAATTCTTTTCAACAAAGACATACAGACAAATAGGTCCTGTTGCATATCGTCAATGGCGTGCAGACAGTCATTGTAATTTAATTCATGGTTATGCTATGAGTTTTCACTTTGAGTTCGAAGCTGACACATTAGATGCACGTAACTGGGTAACAGACTTCGGTGGATTACGTCCACTCAAAGATAAACTAGAAGAATGGTTTGACCATACATTACTAGTCGCACAAGATGACCCAATGCGTGAACATCTATTAGAACTAGGTCGCTTGAAACTAGCTAAGATTACAGAAGTAGAACGCACAGGATGCGAAGGATTATCTGATTTCTTATACGAATACATCAACACAATCTTTTTACCCAACTGTGGTAGTGAAGAAGCTAAACGTGTATGGTGCTGTAGAGTAGAGGTCCGTGAGACTGATAGCAACATGGCAGGACGTGGCGGTCATCGTGAAGATAGAGAGTTTGAATAATGTTGAAAACAGAAATGGTAGATAAGGTAGGA